>Ga0209712_10001950_pt1 | contig 17284 bp, 19 predicted proteins | sample ArcOceMetagenome_FD_187443 | JGI IMG/M metagenome (GOLD analysis project Ga0209712, IMG submission 187443) | Marine eukaryotic phytoplankton communities from Arctic Ocean - Arctic Ocean - Greenland ARC118M Metagenome (SPAdes) (version 2) | ecosystem: Environmental > Aquatic > Marine > Oceanic...
CTCTGGTTCCAAGTTTCCTCATGCACCCGAAACACAAATCCAATGCTTTCAAGAGCTTCAATTCGTTTATCAGACATTGAATTCGGTTTCCCAGCTGATCTCAAGGAATACATTCGTCTCTGTACAAAGACCCAAGTCCACAGCACCAAGTGTTCATCTGTTTGGGGAGGGTTTAAGTCACCACATTTATGTTTGTATTGCACCAATTCCTGAAAACGAGTTTCCCAGTTGAGATCATGTACGTCCCATACCATTCCTTGTCGTTCTAAAAGCTCAATTCTCTCAACTGTTAAATTTGATTTTTTCCCTTGGAGATGAAATTTGTAATTTTGTCTTTGCGTATCAACTACACGTACACGTAGAAAAGATCATCAATCATTGTCATAATGACGATCACATGTTGATGTTAGCAGCGTTTTCGCATTTTTTTGTAGTAAATAGAGTAAGTGGAAAATGAGGATAAATAAGGTTTGACTCACCCCATGTACCAAGCCTTGGGTTCAAATTGAATTCAGCTGGGACCATTGTATCTCCATATTTCTCTCTATACTCGATCAATTCTCCGAGCATAGCTTCCCAATGCCGTCTCCGTTTTGTTTTGACAGGTGCTTCGCTTTTGATGAAATCTTTCTCATCATCAGTTGACGATGCCGTGAGATCGGCATTTGAGCTGGAAGTTCTCTTCGCATCATTCCATATTGCAGAAAATAAAAATATCTCTGGTTCTCGTATCATTGTATGGTACGTGTAGGTTGCTGTTACTACTTGTGGAAGAACATTGTGCCTCTTCAACAGCAGCCTCGAAAGCAAAGAATTTCTTTGCATGATTGCCAAAGTAGAAGCTCTATGGATCATCATGCCTCGTTCGTCAAAACTACAGTTGTAATAATTTGGCGCTTGGATTTAGTTAGCTGGAAGAATAGCTTGAGAATGAGATAGGAGTGACTGATCAGATGAGAGACCTATGGCGATTACAGTCTGCTCAGTATTGTCTAATATTTCCAGTGCAAGACTGTGCATACAAGTTCAAAGTAGTGTTTAGTGTTGTTGTAGGTTGTATTGGTTGTTTGTACTGGATTGGATTATTGATAGTGCTACGCTTTTATTACAGTATGGATAGCTGGTTGTTGAGATTGCCGTTTGCCGTTTTGAATTTGTTTGTTTGCTGGCGCTGGGTGGTGTCACCCCCATTCATCGGGGAAAGGGGGGGGTGACAACTACCTTAATTCAAAAGGCAGCAACAACTGACGCAATAGTCTGTTTTCGCTCGTTTCCCGTGTAGCTTCAATCGCGGTGAAAATTCAAAATCCACCCCGTGGCCTTTTCTCAATGTACTGTACTATCATTTTTAAATAGCCAATTCAATTGTTTTTCATTGATGGGTTGCTGTATTATCATTAGTATTGGTCTAAGTCTCGGCAACCGCCCGAACCAATATTGATACAGCGCGCATTCATAAATTCGTGAAATCGCAGAAATAACGGTCAGGAACCCTACTCATTCGTTGAAGTGGTTGAAGCATCATCGCAAAAAAAAATACAAGTACACCCCGAACGACGTTCTGCTATGCGTCAAACTCGTCGTCATGGGTTATTTACGGTTGAGTTCTTTATACTTCGTAGTTTCTACGAACTATGTGAGTGAGTTGTTATTTATGAATATGTCATAAATAATTTTAGCCAAATGACTTATTCAATCTTTCTTTGACTGAATTAGTCTGAAATTATCTTTCTTTGACTGAATTAGTGTGAAATTCGCCTTTTCAGATTGCTAGTATGCTGGCTTCAGTCTGAAACAAAGAAGATCGGTGCGGTGACACCAATAATCCAATAGACACAAAGAAAGATTTGAGACATCTAATCTTTAATTTACAGGGTTCAACATCGAGTGCCGTTTTACTACTAATCAGAATACTAATTAAAGAAGATGTCGGCGACACTTACCTTTAACTTGAATGGCGAAGATATAGTCATTGAAGATGTCGACCTGCTTGCTCCTCTTGCCAATACCATTCGTGAAAAGACCGGTATGACAGGTACAAAAGTAGCTTGTGGACAAGGCAATTGCGGTGCATGCACAGTAGCAGTAAAGTATCCCGACGACGAATCAGAATCGTGGCATGTTGTGAATAGTTGTCTATTCCCCACAGGAGGGTTGGTTGCACCAGTAGGTGGACACATCAGCGTCCGCACTGTGGAAGGGGTTACCGCGAAGAATGAAGAAGGAGCTCCTATTTTCCCAAAGGCTGAAGCAACCGGTAAGGCCATCGCTGAATCCAACGGTTCGCAGTGTGCTTTTACTCGATGGTAATTTATGCCGTTGCACTGGATACAGACCAATCCTCTATGCGTTGAAGAAGGAATTTGGGAAATTAGACCTCCACGGGAAACATGAGGATGAACGTGTCCGATACGAGATTGAAGAGACCCCAGCATGTGTTGTCCGAGGAAAAGGAGCGTCATATTCGAATTATAGGTACGAAGAGCAGCTAAATCTTACAGTTGATTTCCCTTTTGACACCCCATCTGACATTTCATTTGATCAGCAAAACATATTCCAGTGGAGACTTACAAAATAAGAACGTTTTCTGGCCAGCACCACCAGAGGATTCCGAAGATGGGACTCCATCTGCTCACCAAGATACTATCTTTGATGCAAAAGTAAGGACGAGGGTTAAAGTACCAACAAAAGCAAGGGACGTGAAAGCATCTGGGCTGGGTATCAAGGGTTCTGTGATATCTGCAATGAAGGCTAAGCCCTCCACGATGGACGGAACGAAAGCTTCTCAGAAACCGTACGCAATACCGCTGACAACTCGTTTCACGAGACTGGCCCACGTGAACCCATCCGACATTGAACATTCTCGAGGTTTTCAGTGCGAAATCCGACAACCGCTTTCCTCCCAAAACAAAACAAATGTTAGTGATCAAACCACCAAGATAGTCGACTCGAATCGATTAGTAACCCTTCCCACTGCGAAGGGCAACTGGTATGTTCCCAATTCACTTGAAGAAGTTCTGACTCTACTGGATACTCATTCGACATGTAGATTAGTTGCTGGAAATGCTGCGAGCAGTTGGGTCCGACTCTTTAACCAGGCAGCCGATACTAACTTCATTTCTATTAAGCATGTGCCAATGCTTTCGGGCAAGCCAGTTTTTTGTTTCGAAAACGAAGACCGGGTGATTTTTCCTTCCTGCACCACATTATCAAAGTTTTTGGAGTTCTTCGAAGGCCTGTTGGCAAAGAAAATGTATGACGTGCAATCCATCGTGGATCATATTAAATCAATCGCCAACATTCAAGTGAGAAACTTGGGCACAATTGCTGGTAACATAATTGCCGCGCAATCACGATCAGGTATATTACATTCAGACATTGGTTTGATTTTAGGGTCCATGAAAGGATATATTTCGATCCAAGCAAAGGAGGAGCCAGAGTTTACCATCTCGGTTGTTGACTTTCTCACTAAACCGAATGGAGGCATTCCTTGTGAATACAAGAACAAATGGGTTTGTACAAAGATCACAGCTGTACTCCCTGCGTTCGGAAAGAATACAGTGCGGCTGGCTCGGACTTCATGTCGCGCTTATGGTAACTTTCCAACCTTGTGCAGCACAGCTTATTCAAGCTATGATTGTACAACGAACATTCACTTTACTGGACCGCATGGCGTTTTACACGGCGTTGTTCCCGTCGAGTACATCTGTAGCCCAATGGAGTCTTTAAAGTCTGTTGCGTACTTTTTGGAGAAGACCTTGCTGGACATAACTCCTGCCGAGAAACGTCTTGTTGTGCAAATGACCGCGCGCGTTCTTTGTATTGACGGCAAGTATGATCAGATGGCCTCGTCGCAAACAAAGGAACGGCGTTCTCAAGGGCAATCTGGAGTGCAAGCTTTCTTCGTGGATCCTACCCAGGCCCCTGTCACGGAACCAATGATCAAGGAATCATCATACGAGCATTACACTGGCAAGGCAATGTACACGCAGGATACTTTACCGCAAATGGGCACACTGAACGCAAGCCCCGTTGTCATGCCTGCTGCTGTTGTAAAATTTGACCCTTGGCTCTTGAAGAAAGCTGCAGAGAATTTATTGACATCAGTCGACAGCAAAGGTAAGCTTTTGCATTCCCCAATTCTGACGTTTATGCTAGCACTTCATTCTACTCACTTTTACTTCTTTTGTCCAAAGTGATTGTGTTGACAGCAGCTGATCTACCAGTCCCCAGACCAGATGAGTGGGTGATTCCGAATGTTTTCCCACAAAATGATCCATGCTGCTACGAACGGATGTTCACACGACGAAATGTAATCATTGATGATCGAATGTACGGGACCAAGAATGGCTTCGATGTTGATTGCGATAATGTTCGTACCTACAAACTAGGGCCAGGATGTTTTGGCGAGTTTGTGATTGCCCCGGGTTTCACCACATATGCAGGACAGACAATTGCTCTAGTGACGCACCCAGACGAGACAACTTCCCGGAAACTTGCGTTTAAACTCCAGCAAGTCTTCGAAAATTTCTTCAAGGAAGGAGATACTTGGCAAAAGAATGTTCTCTGTCCAGATCCACTTTTGGTGAACATGACTCCAAGTCTCGCTGTGCGTACCATATCGGAGAGTAAATCAAGTGCCTTGCAAATGGTTACACCCCCAGTGCATGCCCGTGGCCCCGTATCTATGTACGACGAAGAGGGCGAACAAGGTAAAAACGAATATGAAGCAAATTGGTCGGAATGGAAGAAGGACACAAATATTACGTACGTTGAAAGTGAAAGGCCGGTTGTCGCCAACCGTCAGGCGCATATGTACATGGAAACACAAACAGCAATTGTTAGGCGCGAGGAAGATCGCTTCTACGTGAGTGCAAGTACCCAAAGTGTTTCTGATATGGCTAGTCGTTTGAGCGAGATGCTTCACGTTGCCCCTCGCGATGTTGTAGTTTCCAATCAGCGCATTGGAGGAGGATTTGGAGGAAAGGAGTTGCAGTCAATCAACACAGCAGCCCTAGCTGCTTTCGCCTGTATTGTGACAGGGCATCCTAGCCGTATTGCACTCGACCGGCAGGTTGATTTTGATATGATCGGAAAGAGGCATGGTTTTGAAGGAACATATAGAGCAGCCGTGAACAAATCGACGAGACGCATTGTTGCTATGGAATTGACCTATGACGCAGATGGTGGTTGCAGCTCAGATGTAACCCCCGTCGTCATGACGCGAGCATGTATTATCGGCCACAGTTTTTATGACATTCCCGAGTTTCGGTGCACTGCCAACAGCTGGTGAGTTTCAGTGCCTTATTTTTTTTCTCCCTTCAAGATTATGTTCCTAACTTGCCAATTATCTCTATTCAGGTTGACCCACAAGCACACAGGCGGGGGTATGCGTTCTTTTGGCTCTGTTCAGGCTATCACAATCATAGAAGCTGCGGTAGACCACATGCATGCTCAGCTGCAGTCAGATCTGAAGACGCAGATTGATGCAGCACAGTGGCGTCGATCCAACTTTTACACGAAGGTAGACAAACTTCCTAGCGATGCAATTAGTCATCACTGGACAGACCCTAGCAAGCAGACCACGCCTCCTTTTTATCCCAAAACGGCGTTTAATCTAAAGTACGATGAAGACACACAACAGCCATTTGAAATGGATGGGAAAACCTTCGTAGGATGGAATTATGGGCAGGAGCTTCTTGAAACCGACAATATGTGCGACCCGTGTAGAGGAACATGGGCACAGGCAACCGAACATAATAAGCAATTCAAAGAAGCCCAGGCCGACTGTGTATTATTCAATTCTAAGAACATGTACCGTAAACGTGCAGTTTCTTGTACTCCATTGCTCTATGCTGCCGGCTATGCATTTTGGCCCCTCATGCAGAGTGTTGCCAGCGTTGCTATTTATTGGGGAGGTGGTCCAGCTGGAGCTAGCTTACCACCTGTAGATACAAATGGAAAGCGCCCTGGCTGGAATAATAAATCTCCTCATTCTGGGGTTGGTTATGTTCTTGTTAACCAAGGGGCAACTGAGATGGGCAATGGAGCGCAAACAGGTATTCGTCAAGCCTGCGCCGCAGCATTGAACATTCCTATGGGGCTAGTACGAATTGGCCGCATTAGCACAGATACCGTCCCTAATACTCAGAGTACAGGGGCTTCGACGGGAAGTGATATTAATGTTCCTGCAGTCGTCAACGCTGCACAAATATTGAGAGAAAGACTTGAGAAAATGGAAGATGGCTTGGTATACAAAGAAGCGATAGGAGAAGGTCTAACAATGTACGTTGAACCCTAGCTCATTCACATCAAATCCCCAAACTTCACTTGATCCCCATTCTAACCCTGCCTTTTTTACGTCCCTATTCATAAAACTGAAGTGATGAAATATGGGATACATCAAAAGAAATGTTTATCCAAGAAAAATGCAGCCCCAGTCCTAAGGGCGCTCATCAACAGTGGATAACATTGCAAACTTTTTTCGCAAACTCAGGAGAAAATAAACGTGCTGCTCATGTCACTGCCTACGTAAGCTCTTTTCGTTCGTGGAAAATACCACCTAGTGATTCTGACGCGCCTGAAGATGCTTCCGCAACGTTTGGACAAATCGTTGGAGAGGCATTTATGGAACGCGTGCCCCTCTTAGCGAGTGCTGGATCTGCTCCTAATCCTGATGGTTTCCCAAATCGCACAAACTTGGACACAAATTGGTTTCCCTATTATACCTATGCTTGTGCGTGGACTCAGGTTGAGGTCGATGGTGTGAGTGGTGAAATTGACGTTCTCCGCACTGAGTTATTCTACGATGCGGGTGGTAGTCGCAATCCAGCCATTGATATTGGACAGGTGGAAGGAGCATACGTCCAAGGTTTGGGAAATATTATGACAGAAGAATGTGAATACGATTTTGACACCGGTCGTGAGGAACTGGGCCTCGTATCACTACCCAAAAAGAAGAAAGAGTATCAAACCGGACGTCTGGAGCAGAGGAGCATTATGGAATATGCTATACCTTCGCATCGGTCCATACCACGTACAATGGGTGTGCACCTCACATGGTTACCTGGGCCAAAGGTAGTCGATGGAAAACCTGTGTCACCAAAAGACGATCGCAATGAATTGGAAAGAGTTCAACCAGCTCCTGGGGACTTGACAAATCGTGCTCGAGCAAAAACAACCGGCGAACCCCCACTCGTTTTGGCTGTTGGTGCAATCAGCGCAACCAGAGAGGCTGTTCGTCTCCTCAAGGATTCCCTTTTGTGTGAGAAATTTGCATTTGTGCCATTGTCGACGCCACTGACGCCAAAGAATATACTGAACGCTATTTGGGGAGAGAAGAGTATCGCCGATATGAATATACCCAGCATTTGTGAGGATGCTGATACGATGACAGGAGCACAACAAGAAACAACGACCGATGACGATGAAGCGCTGCCTCTCAGGAAGCGAATGAGGAAAACTAAATAAACGAAGAAGGATGAAATAGCTACAATGCACTACGTGTAGCAGAGAAAACGCGGTGAACATTGAAAAAAACTTTTATATAAGCAAGATATAAGCAATTCATATTATAGAAACATGTCTCTATTCTGCGTCCATTTTTATATACCATCAAGCCTCAAAGAGTGTGTGATTGATTGTCAGCAACAAGGCTCCTTTCAACCTAAAGCCGACACTTGTGAAGGAAAAGGCGCGTGTTGAGTGTTGAGACGGCGCCAACTCCCAAGGAAGTTCTCAGAGTCCCCACACAATACTACTACTGTGTCGATATTATTGAGTCAATTTTTGGGAAAGCAGGAACTACTCTCCTCTTAGCTATCATAATCCTTGATTCATTCACCCCTCGCTCCTCGCATGGTATTTCATACACGTAGTATAATAAAGACTAATAAAATTCAAAGACTGTTCGCTGCTATCGTAGCAGTTCTATTTGCATTAATATGTAGAAACTATCAACTGACTCACTTGGCTGCGCAATGACGGCTTCAATGCGAGCCTTGTCTCTTCCTGATGATAGAGATTTGGATTGCTGTTTGTCGTTTTGAATTATTTTGTTGTTTGGACTTGGTTTGGAATGTTTGTTCTTGGTTTGTTGGCGCTGGGTCTCGTGTATCGATAGCTTCTTTCAACATGTCAATGTACCGGGGTATCAATATCGAAAATGATTTCTACATGTACGTACCGTACTGTACGGCGTGTACACGTACTTATATTGTATTGATAGTAGATTATTCGCTATGTTGCCCTTGTTGGGTCTGACAGCTATTCTAAACTTGCTTTCCCTGAGGATTGAGATTTATTGGAGATAATCTAGCCACTCCATTCCCATCGAGATCAGTTAAGCTATGCCTCTCGATCGACGTATAAAAATTCAAGGCTTGTTTGACCTTTCCATCTGTTGGATTTCCTTCGCCAAGGTCGCTACTGGAATTCAACTCATCTTCGTCGTCCTCATCAACATCATCCGGAAATGAATCGAGAGGAACCCCTGCTAACCTCAAAATAGATTTCAAAATATACGTTGTTTCATCAGGATTGGTAATCCATATACATGGACACACACTCCTTGCTGCGAAATCATTGCCCGTATTCAGAAACTGGTCCCCAACATGAATCGTTTCTCTATAATTAATGCCCAAATAAGAAGCCAAAACATCAACCCCGACACGTTTATTCCCAACATCAATCCATACATCCCTCCCACCATTGAATGCACAAAAGGGGAGTTTTCCGGATGCCTTCACATGCTCATTCAATACCCCATGCACCCTCAATACGGTCTCATCTAGCGCTTCCCTTGGAATCGCATCATTGGGGTTTGGGATGAGACCTACAGACCTTTTCTTACGAATAATTTTCCCGCGTATTTTCAGTTCTTTAATTGCATTGTGGACGGATGTTTCAGAGATGTCGAGGAGTGATTGGATGTTGTCTTCGTCCCAGTTTGCGGGCGAGTCTGGGATGAATTTCGTGGCTGTTTTCCACCCCCCTGGACCGAATTCTTTCACAGGGTGTAATTTGTAGTCGGACCCGAGCTGTTTTGCGGTTTTGGAAATATAAATAAGTGGACCGAATGAATGAATCAAAATCGAATAACGCAAATCGTTCACATGGAACGAACGTGTAGTGTTGCCAGGTAAAGTACATACACACAACACCACGTACACTACTCACCTTTAATAAGAAATTACATTCTCCCCCAAAGAGATAGAAACGTTCACAATCCTCTGCTGCCAAATTCTTGGCCTTAAAATACGCTAAAAGACCCGAAAGCCTCATCTCATATCGTTCCGTATTATATTCATATCCAGCAGCCGTCACGACGGCAAGCGTCACTCCATGCCGAAGCAAGAGGTATAGATAGTTGGCAAGCTGTGGATTGCCTTCAAAGTTTGCTCCGTCGCTGTACAACGTTTGATCTCCATCAAATGTAATCATTTTCGGTCCTTTGAATACGTTCTTATCAATATCAATAACAAAATCTCCTGCTGATGCTGATGCTGATACCAGCGCCGATGTCGACGCTCCTTGTGTAACAGCTGCAGCAGATTCCAGAGAAATTCCCGATGAATTCGCCATCACCATCTTCTCATTCCCTTCTGCAAGAGCTGCAGAACCCAGGGATATCTCCGGTGGCAAAACGGGAGGAACCAATCCTCCCATACCCTGACACAACGCCCCCGGAGAATTAGCCCACTGCTTCAAAGTCTTGCTCAAAATCTGTTGATCCTCCAAATCGGCACGGGGCTCACCTCCTTTCCCCACTCTCCCTCCTCTCAATGCCATAATCTGCGCCAGATTCAGAATATGCCTCAATTCGTTAAAACTAATTGTGATGAACTTGCGTTTGGTCAATGAGTATTTTTTATTATATGCGACAAAGGCTTTGCGGAGGGGCAGATGCGTATGAAACGTGCCGACGGTCGGAACGAGCTGTTTTAATCTGGACGGACCTACCGGTACTTTATCACTGTCGGATCCGGTTTCATTTTGGTAGTGGAGGCGATGTTCGTCAATGAGCATTTCAAAGTGTGAGAAGGTGTCGGCTGCGGTTGTGTCGAGGGCGTCCAGGACGAAGGAGTGGTTGAGCATGCTTTTCATCCATTCGATTAGACCGTCTTTTCGATGCGGCTATTTGTTTGTATGGGATTGTTTGATTGCATTGCATAGCATTGAATGGGTTTAATTTGTGTGAGTGAGTGAGAGTTATGAAAAGATATGAAAGCTTCGTGTCACGTATGATACTGTCAAGCAGGAGAGGAATGGCATGGTATTTTGTAAACGTCGTTCGCCTTTGAACTTAAAATAACTTACCGTGAGCAAATAATTACGCCGACGCGAAGAAAATGCCATGATTACAGTTTCTTGAAGGTATACCAAAACAAAGCAATTGCGTATTCGTATACTAGCTACTAGCTGTCAACAATCAGAACGCAACAAGTGGTATGTTGATTTGTGATGGGATATCTATGATTTATGTCTATGTCGATGTCGATGTCGATGTCGATTGCTTTGATGCCAACTAAAACAAGAAGTCAAAGTGCCAACATAACAACACCCCGAACCCTGAAATCTTTTCGCCCGAATTTTGTATCATCATTGTTCGTAAGAATTCTTATCTTCTCTGTTTAATCCTTATCGGGATGGGGTTCAAGCTCGATGACGTACACCAAGAGAGAGAACGCAAAAAATGATCTGGCGCATCACAATCAACATTGATCTCGCGTTGCGTTGCGTTGGCAAAGCTAGCTAACACACTAACTACACACTACTAAAACTTCGTGGTATCATGGAACGAGGTAGCTATGAGTTGTGATCTATTGTTAATTAATTCCACGAAAGAAAGATACGTAAACTTTTCTACAGCAGCATCAGGAACTCAAGTCAATCGAACTTCATTCAATATTCGAGACCGAGACACTACAATATACTGACTTTCTGCCAACAACATCTTCACAAAATATGCGTATATGTTCAAAATCCCTATTGCTTCTATGTCTGACATCAGGGGCTGCTGCATTCTCAGTGCCTGGAGTTCCCAGATCTTTGTCTCTTCAAACGTCAACGACAACAGCATTAAGGTCTCTTGCCGTGGAAGACGATGTCAACAGTAAGTTGGTTCCATCTACAAATTCATTTGTTTTTACACAAGATCTATTTCTCTGGCACCGACCTGTGGATAGATAAAAATGTTCTTTCAAACTGACACATCATTGATGCATTCTATCGCATTCCATACTCAATACTATGATACACGTAACTTAACTTACTTATACTACATCGTATCGTACTCGCTAGGTTCCAACAAAAGCAAACAAATTATACCCGACATGGAAGCATATGCTGCAGGATACTCCACCGTATTCGGAGAACTCCCCTTTGAACTATGCCAACCATCCCAGGGAACCATACCATCCGACCTCCTAGGAACATACTTCCGATCCGGTCCTGCCATGTTCAGCGCTGGGGCTGTCGTACCACCCCTAAAATCCATTGTGCAACCTAAGCAACCCCCGGCACCTGATGGAACCGACAAGGACCGAATGGTCAAACACCCTTTTGATGGCGATGGAGCGATTCTCGGAGTTACCTTCTCGGGAGATGGAACTGCATCGGCACGATTTAGATATGTGAGGACAGCTGGTATGACCAAGGAAAGGAAAAAGGGAATGAAGCTTTATAATGCAATGGAGACGAGTCGGGGGGAGGGAGTCAAGAGTGGAATTGAGCAGGGGAATGATTTCCCCGTTCCAATGTTTAAACATCATTTGCAGCCTGGGCTGAACAAGAGTAGGAAGAATACTTCGAATACGAGGAGTATTTATTGGTCTAAGAAGCTTATTACTCTCTGGGAAGGCGGTTTGCCTTATAAACTTGATGCACTCGGCTTGTCCACAGAGGGAAGGTCTCAACTTGGTGGAGTTCTTCGTGAAACTGATCCATTTAGTGGGTCGGCGGTGTATGATTCCAAAAAGGATCTAATGTTGTTTTATTCTAATAAGCAGGATGGTGGATCGTCCGAGCTCACGCTTTATGAATTTAATGCCAAGTTTCGTGTGAAGAGTTCGAATGAGTTTAAGCTACCTGGATTTGCTCTTATTTCGGGTTTTACAGCGACTGAGAAATATGCATTGTTTGTGCAACCTCCTGTTAGTACCAATGGCATGTCGTTTATGTTGTCCAAAGAACCATCCAAATCTTTAAAGGTGGACAAGGGTCCTGCAGTAAGTTTCAATGGCATGAACGTTGTTGATTATGATTTGTTTGATGTACTGGTTGATGCTGATGGGATGCTGATACAGTGCTGTATTGAGAATGTTTTGACTACTCGTTTCTCATTACTACATTTATCCTACACATAGTTGCTTCACCTTATGAAGAGGGGCACAGATTCCATGAAGACCATTTCAATTCCGAGCGACGGTATTTCGGATGCTGATTTGCATTTCATTAATGCGTACGAGAAGGAGGACGGGACCTTAATTTTTGATGCAATTCGATCGGACAATAGAAAGGTTTCAAGGGCAATGAAAGAGTGGCCATGGGCCAAGTCTTTGAAGGATTTTACGGATTCATCGTCAAAGAAATCTTTGTGGCGTTACACTGTTAACGTTTCTGGCGGATCAGTCGAGAGAGAATGTATTTCGGACGTACCCGCATATTTCGGAACCGTTAATCCTGCAGTCAGTGGACAAAAGTATCAATACGCGTATGCCGCAGTTGGAGGAATGGGAACAGATAATGCTCCTCCGCAGGGAATTGCGAAGATTAATGTTGACACTAAGGAAATGGATGTATGGCACCCAGCAGAATACGAATTTTGTGGTGAGCCAATGTTTGCCCCAAAAAAGTCAGAAGACAACAATGGCAATGGAAATGAAGATGACGGTTACATAATCTCGGTGTTGATGAATGGAAAAGAAAAAAAAAGTGAAGTTATCATCTTGGATGCAACCAACATACAAGCTGGGCCTGTGGCACGTATCCCACTTGGAATAGCTATTCCACACGGTCTTCATGGCTGTTTTGCATCCTCTAAGGAATGCAGTTGGTCAGCGGAAGAGATTGAAAGAAGAGCCAAGTTGGCAGACAAAATGGAGAGCCGGGGTAACATGTGGAATGAAGTGAAGAGTGACTTTTCTGGATTAGGTTTGCGCCTCGACGACTTTGAAGATGTCTTTGGAGATATTTTGTAAAGCTGTCATAATAATACAAATGAGTGAAACACTCTCATAACAACGGCATTCTGTTTTGATTCACTTGGTTAACTACACCACGTACCCCTTTCGTGAAATAAAGTATAATTTCAATCCGGTAAATTTGATCGTGCTCGCATTTTTCCATGATATATACCACGCACAGTCTGGTTTACGCAGCAACTACGAAACTCTCCTTCTCCCAAATTGAAAGCGAGAATGAAAATGTAGCCGAACTTCTCATTCTCTAATTTAGTAAACCCGACATTCGGACTCGTTTGTGTGCTGGCCTGTCTATTACTATGAAGCTTTTTTCAATGAATGAATTGAGATTCTTGTTTTTATGAGAGATCGCCGAGAGTTCCAATGAAATGAAATTCATTTTGCTTCCGCTCGCATCTCTCGGTATCCTCTTGAAACCAATTGTAGTCTTGTTGGAACCAAAATGTTGAATTACTGTTGTACATTCATTTCAAAATACCAAAATAACGGTATAACGTTATCTGACGCCATTTTCTGAAATCAGCGATAGATAGCCAGAAAAAAGTTGAAAGTAGAAGACACCACATTATTGCACACGGATTAAAACAGTAGTTTGAAGTTGGGGAACTTTGCAATTAGCCATTACTACTGCATGAAGGTAGAGGGTTCACTCTTCACTACATTCTTCCCACAACTACAGTACAGTAGAATACTTCGACAAATATTATCTTATTTGGATACTTCACATACGTGTACTATGAAGCAGTCTATAATCATTAAAACGTTGTTGGTTATGGCTGTGCTAAGTTCAACACTCAACTTTTTGCAAAATGGACACATGAATATGCAAGGCTCATCCCCTTATACTATTGACACAGATCAAAGAAAAATGGATCTATACGAGACTATTAATCAAAGAGAAGACCACAACATCATAACCTCAGGTGGTGGCTTGGTTTATTCAAGCGCTGTAAAGACGTCAACAAATGACGCAGTTTCCACAAATGGTCAAAAGGAGAACGAAGCTGCACATGCACAGTTTTCAACTAATGCTCCAGCCGAAAAAGAGACAAATTTTGATGTCATCAAAGCTGCTTCTACTGAACAGCTTTCAGCCGCAGACAAATCAACAATTGTTATTGAAAAGAAGAAAGGTCCAGCAATTGCTATGCTCATCTCAAATTCAGAGAAAGATGTTCGGAATCTCAAGGAAGCTTTGAAATCATTGGATAAATTCATGCCACACGACAACATGACAACACCTGTTCTATTTTTCAATGAAGGGAATTTGGATGAAGAACAGAAAAACTCTATCCTAAATACCACAGAGAGACCCATCCACTTCCCCTTGGTCGATTTCCAACAATTTCCAGACGGTTTTAACCCTGAGACAGAAGAGGGTAACTGGAAAAAACGGAGCAAGTGGGGCTATCAGCAGATGTGTCGATTTTGGGCGACCAAGATCTGGGAGCATCCCATTCTAGATGACTACTCCACTTTTATGCGCTTTGACACGGATTCGTGCTTCACACAGAGTTTGGATAAGGATCTATATTTACCAGGTTTACCAGTTGACAAACCCTACGCATACGCTGCGAACCGCATTTGTACAGATAACCCTGAATTTACAGCCGGTCTCTTTGAGCTCGCCAACGATTATGCTGTTGCCAATAATATCACTGTCAAGAATCCAGACTTATGGGATGACGCCAAGAAGGGGAAACTAGTGCTGAACAATTTTGAAATCAGCAACATCACCTTCTTTCGTCAGCCAGCGGTGATGGCCTTTCAGAGTGCAATTTCTGAAGCAGAACCATTTGGGGTGTTTCGCAAAAGGTGGGGCGATGCTCCTATCCGATTGATAACGCTGGCCGTATTTGCAGAGGAATCAGAAGTGATGTGGAATTCTCAACCAAAGGGTTATAAACATCCTTGTCCAGGCTCCGTGAGAGTATCGTAGAATTAAAATGAAATAATGTTTGACACCTGCTTCGATTGTTGGAATTTGCATTATCACTTATCACAGAAACAAATTGTCGATACTAGCGTGTACTCTGAGACCTACACGTATGATCCTACTACATTATCATTCAATCTAGACCAAAAAGATACAAACAACCTTTCCCCGCACAACCAGGTCAAAGCATTGCCAATATTGTATAAATCTTTATAGTCTTTATTATCGTGTACTCCTCCTTAGATTTCGTACACGTACCCACATAAATGAGTGCAGTTGCATAACTGTTTCCTTTCTTATACAAGACAAGTTACAATTCTCCTGCACTTCCAACCTGCTTCATTTCAGTAAGAATCTTGATCCTAACATTAGCCCATGACTTTACAGAATCGGATACATTCTGACTGACTCTTTGAATCCTTTCAATTTCATTCTGCATAGCATCACCACTTTCAAACTTTCCCTTGGCTTTCTCCACATATGTCTTTTCCTTGTCATTACATTCCTCCAAAGTGACGACGTTACACTTGACAGCTGGAACTTTGTCCCCCACAATTTCAATCACCCCACTAATCACCCGTTTCCACTCATTCACCGCCCCATTCCGCTCCACCAAGTTTGTCACATTCATAGACATCAAATTGTCAATAGTTCTCAATTTTTTAAATATTTAGCTACAACTTCTATCACTTTATCACATATATTATTCATTCACAACTGCCCCCACATATCATATCTGTTCATGTTGACACCCCTCATCATCACCGAACATCTGTCTAAATCCATGTTGACACCCCTCACCACATGCACATCCCATAATATCATCCCCACCATGTCGAAACGCGCTATCCCCCCTCCTGTCAGCTCACTGACGCCTTCCAAGAAGGCCAAACCTAATGCCAAAGGCAATCTCCTCGACCTCCAAACAGTACAATGTACACAGATGTCACCAGAATTCCTCATTCTCGCAGGCCTCCCCACCAGTGTTCACAACAGCTTCCTCTCCACCTCCAACATGATCAATCAAGAAGGACAAAACGTCGAAACTATTAACCGCGTATACCCTGACCACCTCAAAGATGCCATCGACATACGTGAATCTCCTCATGGCATCAACCTCGTCCAAAAAGAACGCCTCGCCTATTACCTCTGCCTCCAGAACGCATACGCATTAGACGAGCTCCTCCCTACCATGAAAGAACCTCTCATCGCCCCTGTACCCAACGACCACAAGAATCGCAACGTTCTGACGATCATCAACGATCACCTCGCTGATAACCTGTTCCTCCTTCTCCACTCCTTTGCATCCAATGCAGTCCTCCAAGCCATCCGTGAATCAAAATACGAACTCTGGGCGCCCTGCCCGTTCTGCAACAGAAAGTTCTCCAACAACTGTGACGCATGGACAGACATCATGTCCTTCCCCAATACCAAGAACGACTTTCTCTCTCCAACAACTATTGATGAGAACGCCACCTACAAGTTGATGAACAACCACATCCTCCAGTCCCACTGCCAGAATGGCCCATCTCTCAAAAATAAATCGGACTCCAACAAAGCAAAGGTATTCCATGCAGCACACAAGTACTTCGCCATCCTCACTGAACTCATCCGTAACTCTCTCAACACAGACCTCATCCAAATGATTGAAACCCCCATCACCGACGTAGAATGCAGATAACTTGCAGGTGAACATGACGTCCCTGTCCCTTCCGATGACTCGGACTCTCTCAAGTCATAGACACCCACAAATTTACATATATATAATTCTATAAAAAATAAAAAAAAACAATATATAAAAAATCCATACACATCGACTTAATACAATGCAACCAATTAAATAATAACTACCTCAATCGCATCTCATTAATTCTTCCAACCACATATATACTCATCATTAATAATAATAATAACCACCTAGAACAAGAATCTAGAACAAAGTACTCAACAATCATGAAGCCTTCACGTCCCTCTACGAGAAGCAATCCAACCGCAGAACCAATTACAACTCCCCCTACCCCAGCAATTAAAAATGTGCTCATAAACGCAATAACCTGGAACATGAATAAACGAAAATCAATATCCAGCCCATTCCTCCTCTCTCCCAACAAACCTCCCGACATCATAGCCCTTCAAGAACCATCCA
>Ga0209712_10001951_pt1 | contig 17280 bp, 18 predicted proteins | sample ArcOceMetagenome_FD_187443 | JGI IMG/M metagenome (GOLD analysis project Ga0209712, IMG submission 187443) | Marine eukaryotic phytoplankton communities from Arctic Ocean - Arctic Ocean - Greenland ARC118M Metagenome (SPAdes) (version 2) | ecosystem: Environmental > Aquatic > Marine > Oceanic...
TCATCATCATTTCATTCTCAGATATTTTTAAGTGAACACCGGCTGCATGGTAGAGGAGGCAAACGGAGTTTAGAGATGATTTCAGTGAGATTTCCCTCAGTGAGTTGAAAGACGCATTAGTTGCTTGCTTGCTTGTGAGCTTGCTTGTAGTTACTTATCACGAACAACTATGATACAGTTGAGGATGCAGCCATGTGTTGCATACGAATGAATATGTTATAAATTCAATGTTGACCTTTGCAATGTTTCTATTGAAAGCTGACTATTATTTTCAAATTTCGACCAAATAATACAGTCAAGGAATCGCGAATCTGTTACACGTAATGGGAGAACTTCCATCCGCTACAAATTATGGAACAAAATTAGAAGCAAATATGCTCATGTCCGCAAACCCACACGAAGCGTTACAAAACAACCTACACGTATCCAAAACAACTTGCAGAAAATAACTCGGACATTCTCACTGCGCAAAAGATTACTTTCCATTATCCCACCACTCTTTCTCATCATCATGGGTCTCACAAAATCACCACTCTCCGCAGTTGCAATGGTCGCAGCTGGGGGACCAAAGGGTCCTGTAGCACCCATGAAAAGGGAGGAACTCATATCATCCATATCCCTATTTCTCTTTTTGTTTACAGTTTTGGCACTCTTGCATGCGGCGGAAATTGCCATTACGACCCTTTATCCTTGGAAAGTACGGGAATTTGCAGAAGCTGAGGAGAAGGATGGTAAGGGGAGGGGGGTTTTCAAGATTTTGAATAAGGATATTACAAGAGTGTTGACTACTATTCTCGTTACTAGTACTGCATCTAGTATTTACGGTACGTCTAAAGAACTACGGCAAAACGAAACAATCCAATCCCATTCAACAAACCACTCACACATGCGTTCTATACCATGCCACCAGCCACCACCATTTTTACCCACGTCGTTGCATCCACTTTCGGAGCAAAAGGAGAAACATGGGGAACCATCGCACTCACAGCATCCACTCTCTTCTTTGTCGAATTGCTACCAAAAAGTATCGGAGTCACAAACGCTGAAAAAGTTGCGAGAATCATGGTACCACCCATCAACCTCCTAAGTACAGTCGTTAGTCCTTTAGGAATCGCACTCTCTTGGCTGGTCAAACAGGTTTTGTACTTGTTGGGTTTCAAGGGGAAGGGGGCTGATGCTGGTGTGTCTGATTCTGAGTTGAGGCTTATTGTTATGGGGGCTAGGGATTCTGGAACGATTGATCATTCAGAGGGTGAAATGATCAAGGGCGTTTTGAATTTGCAATCGATGCGTGTCAAGGAAATTATGAGGCCTCGCGTAGGTAAGTATCAAGAAATCATCTGATGAATATGAACGAATCGACGATCTCTAATCCGATGTATTCATTTGGCAATTTACTTCACTTCATCGCAGATATCCTTGCAGTACCAAAGGAAATGAGTGTCGCCAGCGTCTTGACAACAGTGCGGGAGAGCGGATACAGTAGAATCCCTGTATACGACGGTGAAATTGATAACATCATTGGAATCGTTTTGGCAAAAAGTGTTTTAGATTTTTTTGTACAGGGAGTTCTAGTGGACGAATCTAGCCCAGACGAGGATAAAAGTAGCTCCGAAGAAGACAACCTTGTTGCGTCGTACTCTCTTCGTTCAGTTAATGGGGAACCACAGAAAGGATATGTTCGTGCCTTTACCGGAGCACAGCTTGCTTCACGTATGGAAACGTCCATAGAAGACGCGAAATTGATTGACGAGTGTTACTTTGTTCCTGATACAGCCAATGGCTGGTCTGTTCTGCAGGAAATGAGAAAACGTAGGATTCATATGGGCATCGTTGTCGATGAATACGGTGGTACCGAGGGATTGGTTTCCCTTGAAGATATTGTAGAAGAAGTTGTTGGTGAAATTTATGACGAAGACGATGATGACGACTTGGAATTCTCTGAAGATTCAATCACTATGCAAGGAGACGGCTCTTTCACAGTACGTGGTGATGCAGACTTGGATGATGTCGATCTGATTTTGGATCTAAACCTTGATGAAGAGGAAACACTCAAGGAATTTGGAACCCTCAGCGGATTCCTTTACATGTGCGCTGGTGAAATCCCAAAGATTGGCGATTTCGTAGTAACAAGAGGGTGGACTTTCGAAATCATTGATGCAGATCCAAAGCGTATTCGCACAGTGAAAGTGGAGAGACTTTTGGGTTATCACAACAAGGGCGACAATGATGAAGTCAAGGAAAATGCAGTTCTTGGATTCCTAAATAACAAGAAAAACAAACATACTGAAGATGAAGCAGGTTCTGATGTCGATTACTACGATGATATTTCTGATAGAGTCAATCGAATGGTAGAAGATGGCGACTTGAGGAAGTCTTTCGTCAAAGAGATGTTGATGACAGAGAGAAGTCAAAATGGGGAGGAAACAATGGAGGCATCAAACAAACGATAATTGGGAAACGGATTGAAGGACAGATTCCAACTGCTCGAAATCATAAGCAATGATTGGCTTCTCCATTAAGTTAATCATACAGTATTCTTTTTGACCTGTTGCGATACATTTTGAATATGCACGAGCGAATTCATATCCGACGTGAAGTCTAATTTTCTGATTTTTATTTATTGTAGAGCCACTGGACTTCCACCAACTCGCCCCATCCCCATCAATGCAAATTTCCTACTCATCATTGGATTCTTCTTCCTCAATCTCCTCCTCCTCAACCCATTCCTCACTATCAGATTCTTCTCTGTGTAACACAGATTCTTCATCATTGTCAAGAAGGAGCTCAAGCATTTAAAAAAATCCATTTTCAACTTCCAGTAATCTCCTTACCAACCTGAATACCCTTTGATGTTTTGGAATAACACGTTCAATATCATTCAAATGTTCTCTACCATACACTTTTACATTGATGTCATCCATCGCTTGCATCCATGACACTTTCTTCAATGAGTTGAGGAAGATAATAGAAATATAGTTCTCCGCATAAGGTCCATCTTCCAAGCTTTGTTACTCCCCATCCATTCACAAAAATGTGTGGGCAGAATCTGTGGGGTCTCATTGGAGCAATACCCTCTCTTTCCACTAATACCTAATACAAACATGGATAGGCAAGAATTTTCGTTCAAACGAGGGATATACCACTTGTATGCATAGTTCCTTACTCCTTCAGGAGTAAAGACTGTTGCTGGGTAATCAAGACAACCAATAACAACTTCCCTGACAAAGATGTCACGACCTTGTATTATAAAGATCGAAAAAGTATAATGATGTCTTCGGCATCATTGAAGATTTAGAAATTTAGTTGACGGAAATAATGGGGATTATTTTAGCCCGATAGACTACGGTGAATTAGTTTTTCCACAGTCCTCCCGGTTACAGTATTACCCACTATGTACATTGCTTTCGTTCACACTTGGTTCACACATCATATCAAATACATTCGTACACACGGATCTGTATGTCGAGACTACTGTATGTACCGTGAATGAATCCATCAACCACTTTCTTGGCCAATTCACGGGAGCCTACGAGTAGTGGAGTTGTTCACTTTCTATGCCTAATCTTGTTTAGCCCCTACGCTAAACATTAGATAAACTACATAGAGCCTGTAGTATCTCACATCTCACCCACCTATGAATAATTAGCTGCAAGAAGTATCATAATTTATAATCATAATAGTGTAGTTATTATTCTATTGTTACATAATATGAATATTGGACAAAAGAAACGAAAAGGTTGACATATCGGTTACTTCAGGTTGGTAGAGAGAAGCTGACCTTGTTCCGTCTTTTCTTGAGAGGCCTTGGACCAGACGTGTCAGAAAAACTTCCCCAGGAAGAAAGGCCAATTCCAAGTGGACTAGTTGACCCACCATCGCTCCCTGAGCATGAGCTTCCTTCATCGAATGCTCCGTAAGAAAGAGCCTTGAGCGTTTTCGCTAGTTGTGGTGGGAATCCCTCGATACTTTCCTTAGGCATGGTTTCTTGAGATGGAAGGAATTGTCTGACAGTTTCTCTCAAATGTTCTGGATACGAGGTGAGGAGATCTTGATCTTTTGACTGGGATTTACTGACCTGACTGGTGACATCTTGAGTTTCTGGCATTGATTGCGATTGATTTTCTTGTTCTTGTTCTAGTTGCTGCTGTTTTTGTTCAAGGCGGGATCTTTTACGCTTAATATGAGTGTAAGCTGCAGTGATTTTGGCCGCACGCTTCATGGTTTTCTTCACGAGTAGTCTAGCTTGCTCCATCATAGTCTTGAGGAAGGCTACTGTGTCAAATACAATATCCACAGTCTGCAGTAGATGGTCGGCGGGGCTGATTATGGCAGAGATGGTGCCTGGCACTTGCAAGGTGACAGTATGGACACTTCCGAGCATTTTTGCATCAATAATAGTTTCAAAGATAATTGCTTCTGTGACTTTACCAGGGGGTTGGTGTCCGTCATCGTTCGCGAGGACGGTAAACGAGGTGACAACGGTAGAAATTTGAAGAGATTCACGGGAAGCTAGAAGCCTACGTAGTACAGCTGCTTTATCGTAGTCTCCAAGTTTGATGGTAGTTTTGATAAGCGCGGCCATGGAGGCTCTTAGCCTCGAGCACAAGAGCTGCTGGAAACTGACGGTTACATTAGTGAGGAGTTCCATGGGGACCCTGTCGATATTTGACCGGTTCGCCTTCAATGGTTTTGCCAGGCTCAGCGCCCCAACATCGAGCAAAGGAATGTTACGATTTGCTCTATCAGCACCGGACAAATGCCCTTTTAAAAGAAGGCAAGGGAATGAGCAGGGCACCGATTGGATGTTGAAGTTCTTGTCCCAAGAGTTTTCAGTCTGAGAACTCAAAAGTTGCGCTAGCTTGAACCGTGACGCTGAGAGCTTGTGCTCCTCGCCATTCGACATTGCCGAAGACAGAAGTTGAGCAAAGTTGCGTAGCAGCATGTTGAGCTTGATGAATTGCAATAGCTATAATAATCGTTGTGTCGCTCTGGTTTTCGATTGAACCACAGGATGGTTGGGTTCAATCATCCGTTCAATTCAACCTCAGAGAAACAGAACACCTTGAATGTGATTTTTTGGTTCAACACGAACCACGTCAGATTGTGTAGGGAGTACGTCAGAAGTTTCTGAAGTTGAAAGTCACACTGAGGCGTTTCTCAGCTTCTTACAGGGTACGGTACGTCAACCTGACTTACATAAATCTCACATTGTTGAACCAGAAGATTTCGTACGTTACCGGTACAGTAACCGTCCTTCTTGTTCAACTTGAAACTGATGAAGCACGCATCACGCATCATGTATGTACTCTCATAGGTTCAACACTTGCGATTGCAGAATAAAAAAAAAGGCCAAGCTATTGTACGTGTATGAGTAATGACCAAATATCAATGAATTATAAATTTAATTCTGCTTCGAGCTTCTATAATTCCTTCCAAATGCCCCCCCTCTTTCGTCGGTAAATTCTAGCGTTAATCTTGGATCTTTGCCTTTCGCGATTTTCCATAAGTTGCGCATATCCTCATGTTCTAAAACATGAATGAGCTCTGATGGCATGGGCGCTATGCATTCAATTCTTTCCTTGTGTTTCGTGTCGTCAAATGTTGACAAGGGTGGCAAATCGAGTGATAGGCAGTGCAGAAATAATCTATCCAATGATCTATTCCGTCTCCACCATCTGTTTATCTTGGAGTCACCATGTTGAGAATCTCCAATAATTGGGAAACCCATCGAATGTGCATGCCTACGAATTTGATGAGTTCTCCCTGTTTTTGGTGTGCAAAGTATTAATGAACATGCTGCTGGGGAATAACGTTCAGACTCATCACCAGGACTAGATGCCAGCAGTCGAAATTCAGTCTTTGCATCTTTTGTCTCATTTTTGACTCTCAATGGCTTATCAACAGTAACAATTTCAGTGCTTTCAAATTTACGTTTCCAATCACCTCGAACGAGTGCAATGTAGCTTTTATTACTCTCTTCGGGCAAAGGTTGATCTTCATCTACTTCCTCAATTCCACTACTACACGTAGTCACAAATGTCAGTGATTTATGTAGCAAACCACAAGTTTTTGAATTAAACGCGAACAAGATTGCACCTGATGTGCGATGATCTAATCTATGAACTGGGAAGACTTTGCGTGCGAGTTGTCGTTTGAGAAGTGTCGCCAAGACCAACTGACGTCTGGAAGTATTCGCAGTGCGATGAACAGTCATACCGGCTGGTTTGTTGACGCAAACCCAATCATCGTGATACTGAACTACAGGAATGCGAGGCCTTATTCGTTTTAGTGTCTGACTTGGACCCTTCTTTTCATTTTCATTTATTGCGTTCTCATCGACAGTATTACTGAGCTTATTGTTGTTACGACATGGAGATGGGGACGAACTTGCTGGATGGAAAGAACAACACAAACCGACCGAACTAACGAGAACAAGGATTGCTGCAGCGCTCTGCAATTTAACTACTCTCATTTGTATACCAGAAAGAGGAGGAGAACAAGGTCTTCGTAGCTTGTGCTTTATATCAACTATTCTAAACTGTTAGCCTTCATTCATCACCAATCACCTTTCTTTTTTCTTTCTGACTTATTTTAGCTTGCTTGGCTGTGACTGACCTGTGACGTTATAACGACTGTTTAACGAAATTTCAAATTGAAAAAATTGTAGAAGTTCAAATTTAGATTTCTACTTGAGCTTTAACTGTTTCCTTGGTATTATGTAGTGTGTATTGGCACTCGTAGAATGAGAATGTTGATGCAACATCTGAATCCCAAAAACTACCTCGACTTGAGCTCTTCGAAAAGGTTTTTTGTTTCTGCCATATTTTCTTCACTCCATGGAGTCTCGTATAGTACTGCACGATTCATGGTGACAATGGCGGCATCCAGGTCACCACTTTCCTTCTGTGCTAAAGCGATGTATTTATGAGCTCCAGGAAAATGACGATTCATTTCCAGTGCTGCTGATCCAGCAGCTTGTGCCCGCTCGTAATCACCAAGCTCATAAAAACAACGGCACAAACCCATCCATACTTTGCGATGCTGAATAGGGGACCCAATATCTGGACTATGCATTTCCATCAGAATTCCTTTATACGTTTTCTCTGACTCATTCCATTCCCCAGCTTTCTCATATACTTTTGCAAGAAGTAAAGGGACATCAAATCGACCATGAATCGTTGAAATATTAGAACTATTCATTTCCTCCTCTGCACTTGCCATGATACGTTCCGCTTCATCTTCGTCTCCAATGGCCATTGCATTCTGAGCTTGGTCAAGAATGGCATCCATTCTATTAGAATTCTCAACTCTTGTTCCATTGATATCCATGATCTTCTTCACAACCTCGATCGCAGCATTGGGATTCCGTCCATCACTTAGGATCTCAGCCTTGGTAAAGAGAGCCTGAAGATCTTCCTCATCATCTCGGAACATATCATCAATATCAGAGAGCGCAGAATCGTAGTATTCATTTCTCTGTTCAGAGCTAAGCGATTTATTTTTTGCTCGGGCAGCATTCAAGTGAACTCTATTCATCTTCAGCTCGCGATCGCCTACTATATCGTTACGACAATAAGGACAAGTGCATTTGTTGGTAGAAGACACATTCTTCCAAGTTTCAAGGCAAGTGAAGCAAAAGACATGTTTGCACTTGGGAATGACAACAGGATTCATCGCTTTTTCTTCCAGGCAAATTCCACATTCAACATTCGTATCTACATCCTCAACGTCGTATCCTTCATCTCCCTTTGTGATACCTACTACTATTTTGCGCATTTCATTGATATCAATACAATAAGGCTTGTGAACATTCCAGTGCAATCTTTGACAATCTGCACTACAATAATAGACAGTGTGACACCTTGAACAGCGCTTTGCCGGAGCGGATTTATCGCATTGTTCAGCATCACATTCGATGCATTCGCGTGAATAAGAAGAAGATTCCTGCTGGCTACTTGAAGAAGTTTGATCTTTGCTTTTGTTTTCGCTCTCATCCCTTTCCTCACTGCCGGCATCCTCTTCCTCCCCTTCTTCACTATACTCCCCAGATTCATCATCAGAATCGATACCTCCACCCACAAACGTCCAACCCCCCTCTTCATGAGCACTAGTAAGAGGTATTTGAGAAAGCTCGTCACCGAACAGCACGACGTACATCGGCTCCCTATTCCCAAACTCAATATTCCACCGTGATCCCGCCACTTCACAACGCATAGGCTTGTTGGGATCGTCATCAAAATATGTCAGAAGTTCCGAACCAAACGTGTACTGACGGCCACGAGTTCCAAAGAGTCTGTCGTCTGGGGTAAAGATTTGGGGAAAGCGTTGCTGCATGGCTCGGTGCCAATGCAAGAGCTGGGATGTAGGTATGAATCTGCCGACGTCAGCTGTTGTCGGGTCCCCTTGTTCTTGATACATTGTGACACTATTGTGACCCCTGGGTATTATTGTAATACTTGTGCAAGCGAATTGGTGTGTTAGGAGACTGTTTTGGTGCATTTATTTTTCAAAAAGGAAATCTTCCAAAAATCCTGCGTATTTTGAAATGTAGGATCCTACAGTACACAGTTGAAGTTTGAAGTTTGAATGTCGTAATTTCTGAATTATACTTGCTTGTATGAAGATAGGCTGTTAGAGTTATGAGTGAGCCAGAGCGACCGGCGGAGTACATAAGTTGTGTGAAGTGTGAGGTGTGAGGTGTGAGGTGTTAATAATCACAATACACGTACCGTCATTGTTGTACATACTAAAACAAAACTTGCAAATAGTGTGACTTACATTTGCTTTATTGTAGATTGTAGCTAGATGACTATCTCTCTGACGCATATTTTCAACATGGGATGGATGGAATTGAGTAATGTAATACACCATGTGGTGTACCAGGTCATCGAGAACAAGACCGAACTAATGACCTTTCTTAGAAGAACAAGAAGACGGCCCGAACTAATGAAAAAATGCCACAGTTTCGAAAAAGCTTTATACGAACATAACATAAAACAGCAGCAACAAAATGAAGTTTTTTTAAGATCGTCTCGTGGTTACCTCCTTCTTGCTGGCAGCACCGCACTTGCCTGTCAATGTGAAGGGTCTCAGGGAACGAAAGGTAAGACTCTATTTGCCAATTTGGCTGGTGCTACACCACGTACAAATTCCATCAAAGAAGCATTCTTTCCTCCGGTGTCGTCGACTCTTCTCCTCTTGCAAATGTTTCAAGGGACTTGGTGTACTGTAGTGTGAATTGGTACTCGTAGAATATTGGAGATCAACAAGAATTCCAAAATCTCGAAGCTTCATTGCCGCATCCGTACGAATCTGCTCTCACGTACACACAATTTGATGTCATGATCATACGTGTAATAGGGTGTAATAGTGCAATCATGTTTATAGGGCTAAGATTTCTGCGATATTTGACAGTATAGCAGAAAATTGGTTGCAAAAGAATGTTTCTTGTCAACTTTCAATTACATTATTCACTCTGTAGACAAGTCACCAAACGTAGCACAAAAGCTTCTGCACACCAACGAGCACAAACTCTGAATTAAAATGCCATTTCATTCGAAGAAGGTTATGCCCCGAATAATTCGCCACCATCATCATTGGTGGCAGCGTTAGGATCTAAGCTGAGATTATCCATGTCGAACGAGTTTTCTTCGCTGAGATTATCCTCGTTCCCTTCAGGCACGTCTTCTAGCGGATCGTTCAGAGAGAACGAGTTTTCAACCTCGTCATCATCTTTTGAAATATCAAAAGCGTCATTCTTCACGTCGTCGTCATTGCAATCAGCTAAGAATTGCTCCTCTTGATACGAAGCGCCTGTATCATCATCGTTCACGATTGCCTCACTCTCCAAGGGTTTTTCCTCCACCTCCACCTCAGCCTCCACTGTCTCACCAATCGATAGCCTGGTCTCACTCTCCAAAGGTTTATCTCCCCCCTCCTCGTCTGAGTTTTCAGCAACATCGGCGTTCACTTTCATCCAAAAGCCGCCAACTTCTCTCTTGTTGAGATTATTGTACGTTTCCGGATTTTTTAGAGTTTCACCGAGCTTCTTCATCGACGAACCAAGGCCAGATAATCCCCTCTGAATATGAGTTCCTAAATCAAGCTGCGAGGCTTTTTCACTGACGTTCCTCAGCGACGAACTAATATTAGATTTGAATGCATCAAGCTGAAGGTTTCTTGATCCATTAGCTTCATTATCATCATTTTTGGGAATACAAGTCCTTCCAAAGATACTTCCAACTGCTGGTTTTGGACAATGATCGATATTTTTTGACATTCTTTCAAAGCCACCTCTTACTCCATATATGACATTATGCCTGGACTTGACAGATTTATCCCCATCTCCAAGCTGACTCTTGAGTGCCTTTGAATAAACCCTCATCGCATCACTATTCTCCTCAATCATATCTTCTTTCCCAACCACATTGACCAAATAATTCACCGGTAAAAGCGGTAAGCGGACGGCTTTGAGGATAGTATTCAATTGACTTTCACGGGTCTCGGTATCTAACTTGAGCCAAGCCATTGCAGCTTCATAAACTCGCACTTCGGAGGATACTTGGAGTTTATCATCGCTCAAAATGGATTCCACAGTGTGGGACTGCAAACCCAAATATTTAGGAGAACTGGATACCTGTTGGAGATGTCTCCCAATGAGACCGATGGCTTCAAGTCTAACTTCCTCGTTGCCGCAGAGGGTGGCAGAGAGCCAGAAATTGAGACAGTTCTCAAGATCTAAATTCTCGAGCATGAAATCGGTACATGCTTCCGTTACATGAGTGACCTCCATATGATGACTAGCTTCAAGAATCGCAGTTACATTCTCTTTCGTGATGCTTTCCACGACACCAGTGTAGAGACTATCGACGATGATGCGGAATGTGGATACTTCAATGTTGGGATTGAATTCAAGGGCAATCTCCGATTGTTCATCACTAAGGACTCTTCTAAAGTATCCACTTCCATTGGAGAGTACGGGGGCGTGGAGGTTGAATGTTTCATCACCGCATTTGACGCTAATGTCCGTGATGGAGTTGGAGACATAGAGCCCGGCGAGATGGTTGGCTAATTTGATGGCATGGTCTGGGTCAACCGGTGGCAGTTTGTACTCATCTTCTCCAGGCGCTGGTAGGGTAGGCAAGAAGCTGTCCATTGTTTTTTTAAGGTGAAATGTATTGGTAAGTGTAGTACAATAGTATCGTTGCTGATGGGAAGTTGAGTGAGTCACGAACAGTACCGTTAGGGGCAGAAGAATTTCTTTCAATTGCTTTTTGAAATAGATTATTATCGTTACAGTACGTGTGTACGTTGAGTTGAATCAATCATAAATTAAATGTGTACTTGTGTACTACGCTATGATATGTGAAAAGTTGTCCGTTTGTCAGCGACGAAATGCCAGAAATAGCCTAAAAACATGCGTTTCGTCCGCTAATTTTTTACTTCTTCCCTCCTGCTCGTTTTTTTAGAATTTCAGTTGTGACAATACAAGTATTGGGCAGTATTGGGCAAAAGAAACGTTTGTATGGTTTTGGGAACAACGCCGTATGAGCTATTGAAACATCTTGTGCAGTCAATACGTTCCGAAGAACAATTGTCACTCTATCCACGAATTGATCCTATCAGTATAACATCTGCTATCATTCAGAATTCTCATTGTACCTGATACGTTAATAAGGTAAGTGATCTGTAGCATCCCCAGAGTGAAGTTCAAAACAGCCTTGATTGAGGAAATGTGACACCCTGAGTCGAGTCGTTTTTTTCATGAAACGAAAAACGAAACCCGTAACAAGCAAGGGCGTAAGACGTAAGATTCATTTTGCTACGTATCCGAATACCGGCCAGAGGCAACGCATTGAAGATCCATTCAACATTGAAATTGTTCCCATCTCTCGCTCAGCGCCTTTCTTCTCTCAACATCCATTAGCATCAGGGCAACGTAACGTAACGTAACGTAACGTAAAGGGCAGTTTGTACAACAAATTTACGAACAAAATAGATTCGTTATTTATCCCGCCAGAAGAGTCATTCAGACCAAGACTCTAGTGGTCAAACAACCAGTCCTCTCTCTAGCACCAACCAACCAACCAACCATCCAATCAACCAACCATCCAATCAACCAACCATCCAATCAACCAACCAATCAACCAACCAACCAACCAACCAACCAATCAACACAATGCTTCGCATAGCCCTCTTCATCGACGGGTTCAGCCGTGCCACCCTCCTCTCCTTCGCCCCCCTCCTCCTGGGCCACCTCATGAAACGAGGCCACGCGGACGTCTCCGCCCCCCTCCCCGAAACCATGTGGCCCTCCATCACCTGGGCCACTGCCGGCATGATCGCCACCTACATGGTTGGCCGGGCGGCCGGTACCACTCTCGGTTCCCAGTCCTCATCCGTCCAGCGGTACTATATGAGTTTGCAGAATAAGGCTTTTTCAAGGACGGTCGGGGCAGTTCTTGCTCTTCATCTGTTTAGTTTCGGAGCGGGACTCAAAGAACCCGTTTCGATATTTTTCATGAGGTTCACAATGGGATTTTTGGTCGGACTTCTTCTCAGAGTCTCGTCTGGTAATAGCCAGAGATTTGATAAAAAGAGTTTGGAGCATATTGTCGAAACGGGGATTGCCAAGGTTTGGCTCACAGGCTTTGCAGTTTCGATGCTTACCAGTGGTGTTTTGTATTATCCCCTTTGTCATTCAAGGATATTTACGGCTGTCACGGGAGGGGGTGATGCGTCGTGGTCGTGGCTTGTCGCGCCTGTTTCCTTTGTTGCCATTATTCAGGTTACCCACATGACGTTGCAGTTTTGTTGCGGGCGGTTTATTCAGCCGGATGTTTACACTGCTGAGCATATGCATAGCAGTGATGATGAAGCGGAAGATTTTGGTAACTCCCATAATTTCATTTTGGGTATGCCCAGCAAAGATGACAGCATTATCGAATCCATGCACACAACGTCCGTCAAAAGAAGAGTGCGTCTTGGATCGAACGGCGGAGCAAATCGTTCCAGGGCGGGATCGCAAAATCGGACCAGACTCGGATCTCTCAACAACCGCAGCCGCAATCGGCGCAGACTGGATTCTGGCATGTCCAACGATATTTTCTTTGATTGTGAATCGCACGGTACTAGCGGAAGCGTCACTATGGGATTTGACGATGTGGCATCCTCACCGATATCACCCGGAAGCCGTGCCATGGACAACTTTCACAATGTGGCAAAGTATGAAGATAGAAAATGCGTTTATGAGGATGGGACACCTGCGCCGATTCAAGCAAATCTCTGCGCGGCGGAAGTTCCGAGAGCATGGAAACACATTCATTCATCCAAGGCAGAGGAAGCGTGGGAAACTACCAAGAGGTGGAGAATTGAGCGGAAACTGTGGAAAATTCACGCAATGCCTCATTCGAAATTTCCAATAATCAAAGGAGCCTATTCACACTTTGTACACGGTCATAACAAGATGGGGTACCCAGTCTTGTATGAGAAGCCAGGTGTAATGTCACTAAAGAGTCGCTTTTCAGATGGATCTATTACAGTGGACGATATGATCCACCATTATACCTATTTCATGGAATTTCTATCGAATACGCTATGTACTCGCCCGGAAGTTCGTAAAATCCTGGACAAACGCCCGGAAAATTGCAGTCAATCGCATTGGGGTTTCATGGTTGTCATGGATATTTCAGGGTTTTCCCTTGGTATCTTGAGCGGGGATGTATTGCGGTACTTGCAACAGGCAGGAAAGGTCAACGTTGGTCATTATCCCAATTCCACAACCAGAGTACTTCTCGTCAACACTCCTTTTTGGATTTCGAGTGCATTCGGCACCATTAAATCAATCCTTCCCGAAAATACACAGGCTGATATTTTATCATCTTCAAATCAATTGGAGGGAATGCGCAAATTCATTGATGATGACCAGATCCCGAAGGAGTTTGGAGGTTCGAGTCAGTACAAACTCGGGGAGCATCCATTTGAGAAAGAACTACAGAGTATTGTGGAGGATGGTATGAGCAATAACAACAACAGCGACGAAGATGAAGAATATCAAATGGATGACAAGCAACTTTCTACTTCTTTTGACATCCCAGAGCATATGCATCACACAGTTGAATTTCAGCAAGATAGCGGATATCATGATGAGGAATTAGGTCAAACTTCACATTTGCTTCCGCAAGACTCAGATCAGGCATATCTTAGACCAACAACGGAAAAGCCGGAAAAGTCATACGATACAGTGCCATCTCCTTCTCATCATTCGATCTCGCTTCGACATGGTCACAGATGGGTGAATGCCAAATATTACGCGGAAGAGTACATTTTTATGATGATATCTGTGATACACTGTGTTTGCTGCGCCGTACAAGGATCATTGGAGACTATACTACCGGTATGGTTGTTATCGCCGCAAGTACGAGGAGGATTAGGATACGAACCACGAAGGAGCGCATTTGCTCTCTTCGCAGCATCGGTAGTAGTTATGTGGCTCTTGAGATCTAAGCTGGCAAGGAGTATAGCCTGCATTCCTTCAAATGCTCCACTGAGAGGTTATCGCATCGGAGTTGGAGCAGAAGCTGTTCTTTTGTTACTCCTCCCATTCATACCTTGGATTTCAAACTTTGATAGCATGGTGGTCTTGACGGCTAATGCACTTATATGCGCATCAATGTTTATCGCAAGCATTATTGGAAGGATGTCCTCAGTGAAGCTGCACTCTGTTGCTTCTTCTGCCTACATTGAGAAACTTTCATTGAGGTGTGATACAAGAACAAAAATAGGACAGATTCTAAATATGATTGTGGATTTTGTGGAGAAAGGAGGTCTCTCGTATTATCTTGGTGTCCTCGGCGAGATGACTGGAGCTCTTTTTATCACTCCAATATTAGTGTGGTCATCGCAAAAAGAGCACAGTTTCCCCCTGGACGCTTCCTTTTCTTTCTACACTGGAGCAGCGCTATGTACATCGCTGTACATGTCGTCATTTTCATTCAGAGTAGCAGGCGGAACAGCGAATCGCTACACGGAACGTTCTGAATTGCACCACAATGCCCCCATGAGGTGTTCAATTTTAAGGGATGTCATCGCTGTGTCTGTCTCAGACATGGCTAGTATGGTTGAAGAAAACAACTGGTCCTCATCCTCTGCTCTAGGAAGACAAGGCACAACGCCTATTATGCGAGAAGATAGAAAGTACAATGTCAAGAAAATATGAGGACACCACCCGTGTAAATTTATATAAACCCAGTAAAACTAATACATACCAAGGATTTAATTATAAAAATTTGAAATTACTTTTCTACTGTAAATTATCATTCAAACATTGAACCATGATGGGTCGTAGAGAGGCGACGAAGATGGAGCATTTGTTCACCCTTCGCCCGAATCCCTATCTAGTAAGGAATACGTACGAACTCTCAAACCACAATACAACCGAAACCATCAGATTAGTGGAATGCAAATACTCGTACACTCCTACCCTCATTTTTAGTTCAGTTTCAAGTGTAGTTCTAAACACGTGAATAGGTCTTAATCCAAATCGACAGGGATAGTGCCAACTCTGGTCATGTGCAAACAGGATCAGAGTTACAACATATTGAGGGGCTTTCCTGCTTCCGGAAAATCCTGACCTTACAGGGATTTGACGTATGGGCGGGTTGACCTGTCTCTTCATCTTCGCATCCTCTCTTCGAAGAGGAGAGACCACAATAGGTGAAAAGCAAGCAAGGAAGCCAAAGCGGCGAAGTGAAACAGTTTAGTGATATCAATAAGTTATCAATATGATAGGTACCATTAGAAGTATGTTAAGCATATGGTGCAAAATATAAATCCGAGTTCCAGGAGCATTCTTCGCTGTGATCTTTGCTGTTATGTTATTTTACGCGTCCACATTGAACATAGCTTGAAACTATTTTCTTGTTGAACCAACATAGTAGAACGTATTATGTATTTTTAACCTGCAAAGCTTTGTAGAACACTTTAGCACCTCCAAATTGAATCGTTCAAGATGGTGATAATTGCTCACAAATCTTTGAAGTTGATGGCGGAGCACAATATTCATCAAGTCTTTATCCGGAATTTCGCCCATCGCTAGAACCAGCATTCTCCAAACCGCTCCCAGCATTAGGCCGCTGGTGCAACAGTGTGCTTTCATTATCTCTTCCTTCTCTGATGCTCTCTGATCCAATTTGCGAATATGCAAATGGCATCGAATCGCCATCATCGGCATCGTCTTGGAGGAATTCACAGCAAGGTGTGCCACTGTCCACAATTGCGTCATTAGAGCTTTGGTTCCTTCTCAAGATTTGACGTTTTTTGTAGAAAATGTTGTGACCAAGTGATATTCCAACCACGGCACTCAATAACAATTCAATGGAATAAGTCATTGCTCCCAACATGAGCAAATATCCCAAGAAAGCTTGTAGGCCATGAAAGGCAGACAAGACCAGCGTCACATTCTTTCCTTCTCGATCTAATCCATCCCTCTCAACTCTTGCTAAATATTTGAATCTCCACTTTGAAGATACAAATACAATATTGCAATAGATAATAGAGTGAGTTCGTTGCTTTTGGAGCGATCTACAGGTACGTGTACCAGCGGTACAAAGTCATATTTGAATATTCTTGACTCACCAGAGGAAGAGCTTCGACAAGTATTCCCAAACCAACCACTCCCATCATGGCCATTAGAACCTTGCCTTCCGAGTTCTTGAAAGATGAAACACGGAATATATGGATTTAGACACATATATAAATATATTCAACATGTAAGCAGCTCCATCACAACAACGGTATGCCCGTGAGGACATCCTCAGCATCCAAAAGAATAAAATGTTTGACTTCTTACCAAAGTGCACTTTGTTGAATACAGATTAAGGCAGGGAAGGTCAGACTCAAATAGAGTAGAGTGAAACCCAGTCATGTACATAGTCATTCCTGGCATAGACGAGGATGCCATACAAAGGGAATCGTGAGTAGCACCTCCGCCAACACTATGAGAACTGTGATCGTGTTCCATTATGCTGACTCCTCTTTTTAATGTTCCTTTTGTGGCTTTCAGATATCTCCTTTCAATTCTCCTCTGTGTTTCGTCGTTCGTCAAAAGACGTGATTAAAAATCCTTAAATTTTTAATAGTTGTTTTCCAACTGCCTCGACTATTATAAGTTTCCCTATCAGGATGGGACTTGGAATTTGAAAAAATAAAAATAAAATTTGAAAATGACGCCGCTTTCGATTGGGCTCTCAACAAACCCACAACATCAAGATCAATTTG
>Ga0209712_10001952_pt1 | contig 17276 bp, 14 predicted proteins | sample ArcOceMetagenome_FD_187443 | JGI IMG/M metagenome (GOLD analysis project Ga0209712, IMG submission 187443) | Marine eukaryotic phytoplankton communities from Arctic Ocean - Arctic Ocean - Greenland ARC118M Metagenome (SPAdes) (version 2) | ecosystem: Environmental > Aquatic > Marine > Oceanic...
ATATAAAAATAACAGTTCTGTAATGTCTGGTCGTCTCTAGTCATATCTAGCCGCATCTGCGTCAAAATCAAGCGCTTATATTAATTATCCCTTTTAATATCAGCGCCATTCACCTATTTACACACCACATCTACTATTACTTCGGTTACTATATTTCTTAGCTATATCTTTCACTATAAAAGCTGCACTCAATACCGGAGAGTAAAAGATGCCCGCTGAAACCAAAACTCATTACCGCGCATGTAATTTATGTGAAGCTATCTGTGGTCTTGAAATTAAGACGCAAGGCGATCAGGTGCTCTCCATAAAGGGAGATAAAAACGACCCTTTTAGTCACGGTTATATTTGCCCTAAGGGCACGGCAATGGAAGATATTTATACTGACCCAGACCGTTTGCGTATGCCCGTTAAAAAGCAGGGCGATAGCTGGGTTGAAATAAGCTGGGAAGAAGCCTTTGCTACCATTGCCGAAAAGTTAGTCGCCGTACAAGATAAACACGGGCTTAATGCCGTCGCTTTTTTTGCGGGTAATCCAAACGTTCATAATTATGGCAGCCTGACGCATGCCGGTGTATTGCGTAAAGCCGTACAAACCAAAAACCATTTTTCTGCCACCAGTCTTGATCAGCTACCTCATCATCTAACGGCTTATAGTCTCTTTGGTCATCAGTCACTTATTCCTGTCCCTGATATTGATCATACTCAATACATGCTTATTATTGGCGGCAATCCTTTAGCCTCTAACGGCAGTATTATGACTGTGCCGAATGTGCCCAAACGTCTTAAAGCGATTCAGCAACGCGGTGGACGTTTTATTGTTATCGATCCACGACGCACAGAAACGGCAGACATTGCCGACCAACATTTGTTTATCCGTCCGGGTACAGATGCATTTTTATTAATGGCGATGCTTAATACTCTATATGCTGAGGGCTTGGTTAAGACGGGTCATCTCACTGACTTACTGGTTGGCGTTGATGATGTTGGCCGTCTCTGCAAGTCTTTTACCCCTGAGTTAGCCGAGCAGAAAACGGGTATTGCCGCTGAGCAAGTACGTCAGTTAGCGCGCGACATGGCTAACATAGACGGTGCGGTTTGCTATGGTCGTATGGGCGTCTCTGTGCAGGTCTATGGCACGTTGTGTCAGTGGGCTATACATATGATCAATATCCTTACTGGTTCACTGGATGTACGTGGCGGCATGATGGCTTCGTCACCAGCCATAGGTTATATAAAACCGGGAGAGTCAGGCGCAGGGCATTTTGCGGCTTTCCATAGTCGTGTGAGTGGGCTGCCAGAATTTGCGGGCGAGTTACCCTCAAGTGTTATGGCCGAAGAAATGCTAACCGAGGGTGAAGGGCAGATTCGCGCGCTGGTAACGGTTGCTGGAAACCCTGTGCTTTCGGCACCTAATGGTCGACAAATTGATAAAGCCCTAAATGGCTTAGACTATATGGTGAGCATTGATTTTTATATTAATGAAACCACTCAGCATGCCGATATTATTTTACCGCCTACCAGCGCCTTAGAGCATGATCATTACGATATTGCTTTCCATCGTTTGGCCGTGCATAACACCACGCGCTTTAACGAGCCGGTGTTTGATGCGGCTGCTGGCACATTGCATGACTGGGAAATATTTAATGGTTTAGGGAAGGCCATTGCCGAACGAAAAGGCATAGAGGTTAAGTTGTTACCTTCGCCAGATAAATTAATCGATATGGGTATTCAACATGGCCCTTATAGTGCTGCTGCTGGTCATCCACTCGCGTTGACGCTCGATAAAGTTAAACAGCATCCTCATGGTTTAGATCTTGGCAAGTTAACACCCAGCTTACCTGAGCGGCTGTGTACCAAAGACGGCAAAATCACCTTGCTGGCAGGCTATATAGTCAAAGATATTGCGCGACTGGCGAGCGATAAAATCGTGACACAAGCGGATGAGTTTTTACTGATTGGTCGTCGCCATATTCGCAGTAATAATTCATGGATGCACAACTCTCATCGCTTAGTTAAAGGCAAGCCACGGTGGCAGTTACTGATGCACCCCGATGACTTAGCCGCACATCATCTACAAGATAAATCTCAAGTGCGTATTCAATCGCGTATTGGAGAGGTCGTTACACAAGTGCTGGCTAGTGATGAAGTGATGCCCGGTGTGGTGAGCTTGCCGCATGGTTGGGGACATAAACGCGCGGGCGTGAGCTTGGCAATTGCCAGCGAACAAGAGGGCGTTAGCTGTAATGATTTAACCGATAATCAATTGATTGATCAGGTAAGTGGTAATGCGGCTTTAAACGGTGTGCCAGTTAAAATAAGAAAATATTAGCGATGGGTTGTTTGTGAAATTATAATCTCTTTAGCGGCGGCTAAAAGATCATCGGGCACATCAGTATTCTGCTGAATAGCGGTATTAAATATTTTAATTGTTTGGGTTGTCTCAACAAGACGGTTCACCTTAGAGATGACAGACGGCTTTGATATCTTCTCATTAATGACCATCCAATCAAGAACCTCACCCAAATGCCATAGAGGTTGGGAACCTGATATTGCGGCGGGGGGGAATCGAGTTTTAGTACGTGCAATTTGCCCCGTTGCGTATTTTCGAACAGCCTGGCGTGTCAGCTTTTGGAATCGGTCACTTATAATATCCGCAATATCTGTTGTGTTCACGAGGTCTGGTGCAAGCTCAATAAGTATTGCACTAGGTATGGCGGATAACACATTTTGTATGGCGCTTGTCACCGCCTTAGAAGCAGTTGATGCTTCACGAGTAAAGTTAAGTGAAATAGAACCTAGAGATCCAACACCGACAAGAGCATCATCACAGCCTGCCTCAAACAATAAATCCAAATAATTTTCAGGATTATCATTTTCATCCTGCAACTGGAATCGTAAAGTAAATTCATAATCAGGCATCTGATTTATCCTTTTTTATCTTTAAAAATGCATGCATCTACCCAGCGCCGAATAGCTTTTGCATGATTACTGGGGTTGCTCGGCGTGCTCCATATACTGTTCTGGCAAAAACCCCCACAACGACATATTTTATCGTTGAAAGGGCATCTTAATTTGCCCCATGAATGTCCACTTTTACCCGTGGGTACGTACCGCCAATCATTAGCCTCTGCGTATTGTACGGCGGCCTCAATGTCAGGATTAGGGTGTTTTTTACGTTTCATTCATATCCTAGTTATTCAAATTAGCATAAGTGTTGTCATTTGACAACATTATCTATCATTTCTTGCAGGATGATCTTATCCGTGGCTTTAGATCTCCTTTCTTAAAGCATATACATACTCAAAAATATCGACTTGGCTTTTTCGGTTATGGTGACGTAAATCATGTTTTGGTTGAACTTTTCTACAATTGCCAGAAAGTTTTCTCTATGCTTTTAATATGCTTTTTGAGCGAAGACTAGGACAGCCGCTGTAGAAATAGCGCTTAGAATAAAATATGAATCAGGTAATCAATAATTTAGATAGATATAAACTCAATAGCGTTTTATGCACTTATAGCTCTAGCAACCTTCGACCCATTCTCACGACCCAAACGCTCAGAAATATAATTCCCTGCTGCAATCGCGGCCGATAAATTAATCCCTGTATCAATATTTAAACCTTTCAGCAGATATAACACATCTTCTGTGGCGACATTGCCCGATGCGCCTTCTGCATAAGGGCAGCCGCCTAATCCTGCAATAGAACTGTCTATAACACTTACGCCCAGCTGCAAAGCTGCATAACTATTGGCAATGGCTTGTCCATACGTGTCATGAAAATGCACTGCAATTTTTTCTATTGGAATAGATTCTGTTACGGCATTAATCATGGTGATAATTGAGGAGGGTGTACCTACACCAATAGTATCGCCAAGTGATATTTCATAGCAGCCCATGTTATATAAAGCCTTTGCAACTTCTGCGACCTTCCCAGCAGATATATTGCCTTCATAAGGGCAGCCAGCCACACAGGAAACATAACCGCGGACGCGAATGTTATTCGATTTAGCGGCCTGCATAACCGGTATAAAACGTTCAAGGCTTTCGGCAATAGAGCAGTTAATATTTTTTTGACTAAAGCTTTCTGATGCCGAAGCGAAAATAGCGACTTCGCTGGCGTTTGCTTCTATAGCCCGCTCAAAGCCTTTTATATTGGGTGTAAGCGCTGCGTAGCTAACATTCTCGCGGCGATTTATTTTTTTAAATACCGCTGCGCTATCGGCCATTTGTGGTACCCACTTGGGGTTAACAAAGCTGCCGGCTTCAATATGAGTAAAGCCAGCATTCGCTAGGCAATCAATTAGCGCTACTTTGGTGTCTGTATCAATAAGCTGCTTTTCATTTTGTAGCCCATCACGTGGACCGACTTCAACAATACGAACGTGGCTAGGTAGAGGCATAAGTTTCTCGCTAATCGTGTTTTGTCTTTTTGTTTGTCTATGTCTATTTGCATGTCTATTTATATGACGACTATGACTATGGCTTTGGCTTTGGTTTTAGTTTTAGTTTTTGCTCCGGCTATTCTTCGGCGGCAAAGTTAAGTAATTCTGCGTCACCATCAACGAGGTTGCCGGGTTGAAAGTAAAACTCTATAACGGTGCCGTTTTGGGGTGCGCGAATCGTGTGTTCCATTTTCATGGCTTCCATAACAACTAAGGCATCGCCTTTTTGGACCGCACTGCCGGCCTCTACCAATAGCGCAACCATAGTGCCATTCATGGGTGCGGCGAGACCGCCAGCATGGCCGGTATCATTGGCTTCACCTAGGTCGGGTAATACACGATTAAAACGTATCGCACTATTGTCTGTGAATAGCTGGTAGTCGCCGTTATTGTCGGCAATAGTGACGTGTGATTGATGGCCATCAATATTTGCGTTTAATGTATTGTTGTTTAATACGCCATGCGCTAACAGCGTTTGCCCATCAATAGTGATACCAAAACGCGAAGTAGGCGTTGATGGCTGTTTTGATGATAGTTTTGAAGATAGCTGTTCGCCAGTAATATCAATAACTTGGTCGTTAATGTTAAGCGTCAATCTATGATTGTTGCATTCGTTTATACGCCAAGCATCGCCACTCTGCCAAGGTGAGTTAGGGTCATTGCTGTGAATGCTATTTGCCGTTGCGTTTTGTGCTTGTTCAAGCAGACAGTAAAGCGCCGCTAAATAATCAGTTTTGTCATTTTTATTTTCATCTGCTTTTGAATGAAAGATCTCATCATGATTTTTTTCGATAAAGCGAGTATCGATATCTGCTTTTTTAAAGGCCTCGCAGTTCGCAAGCCGGTGGAGAAAATCTATATTAGTGGTAATGCCGCTAATATAATATTCGCTAAGGGCTTTCGTTAGTCGTTGTAGGGCTTTATCGCGATCTTTATCCCAAACAATTAATTTGCTTATCATCGGGTCATAAAAAACACTGACTTCATCACCTTGTCGTACGCCGGTATCTATGCGGACATGTTGGCTGGTTTTTGGTGTTTGTAAAAAGGAGAGTTTGCCCGAAGCCGGTAAGAAATCGTTAGCTGGGTCTTCAGCATAAATACGTGCTTCAAAGGCATGGCCATTAATGCTTAGCTGCTCTTGCTTAAGTGGCAGCACTTCACCGGCAGCAACGCTAAGCTGCCATTCAACTAAATCTTGCCCAGTAATCATTTCTGTTACGGGATGCTCTACTTGTAGACGGGTATTCATTTCCATAAAGTAGAAAGCGCCATCTTCGTCTAGCAAAAACTCTACGGTACCAGCACCTTGATAGTTAATGGCTTGCGCTGAGCATATAGCAGCTTCGCCCATTTGTTCTCGTAACGTTGTTGTCATGCCCGGAGCGGGAGCTTCTTCAATGACTTTTTGATGGCGGCGTTGCACAGAACAGTCACGTTCAAATAAATAGACGGCATTACCGTGTTGATCGCAGAATACTTGAATTTCAATATGTCGAGGCTGGGTTAAGTATTTCTCTACCAGCATGTCGTCGTTAGCAAAGGCGTTCATTGCTTCACGTTTGGCTGTCAGCAATGCTTCATCAAATTCGTTTTCGCTCCATACTTGACGCATGCCTTTGCCGCCACCACCTGCAACGGCCTTTAATAGTACAGGGTAGCCCATAGTATTAGCTGATTTTTTAAGTATCTCTGAGCTTTGGTCGTTACCGTGATAGCCTGGCACTAACGGAACGTTAGCTTGCTGCATAATATTTTTAGCTGCAGATTTTGAGCCCATGGCTTCAATCGCTTCAACCGGTGGGCCAATAAAAATAATGTTGTTTTCTTTACAGGCACGACAAAAGTCGGCATTTTCTGACAAGAAACCGTAGCCCGGGTGAATGGCTTCGGCCCCTGTATCTTTTGCTGCTTGGAGTACACGATGGAAATCTAGATAAGATTCTCTTGAGGGTGCAGCTCCAATATGAACGGCTTCATCGGCCATGCTTACGTGTAAGGCATTAATATCGGCATCGCTATAGACGGCTACGGTGCGAATACCTAGTCTACGAGCTGTTTGTATAACTCGACAGGCAATTTCACCACGATTGGCAATTAATATTTTATTAAAACGCTTAATAGACATGTGTACTTACTCTTGGCTTTGCAAATATTTTTTGTATTGATGCTTTCGTGCTATTGAACCCATTCAGCTGGGCGCTTTTCTAAAAAAGCAGTAAGGCCTTCTTGGCCCTCTGGCGATACTCGAATAGCGGCAATGCGTTTGCTGGTTTCTTGAATCAGTCCGGTATTGATTTCGCGTCCGGCTATATCAGATATTAATTGCTTAGTTGCTTTTAAGGCCGCAGGGCTATTGCAAAGTAAGGCGTCAACGAATGTATTAATACTAATGTCTAACCGTTTAGCGTCTACAACTTCACTCACAAGGCCTAATGCCATAGCTGTTTCTGCAGTAAATTTTTCTGCGGTATTAAAATAGCGTCTTGCTGCGCGACTGCCTATGGCGGCAATAACATAAGGACTAATGGTGGCGGGTATTAAACCGATTTTGACTTCGCTTAAACAAAAACTTGCACGAGATGTGGCTACCGCAATATCGCAGCAGCTGACTAAGCCAACTGCGCCACCAAAGGTTGCGCCTTGAACGCGGGCAATAGTCGGTTTAGGCAGGGTGTTTAATGTTTTAAGCATATTGGCTAATGCGCTGGCATCCGCTAAATTCTCTTTATAGGCATAATGCGATATGCGCTTCATCCAGTTGAGATCTGCGCCGGCTGAAAAGCTTTTGCCGTTAGCACTTAGCACCATAACGCGCACCTTGTCATTGTTAGCGACTTGCTCAAAAGCTTGTGTCAGTTCGCCAATCATCATGTCATCAAAGGCGTTATGCTTTTCTTCGTTATTAAGCGTTACGGTTGCAATACCGCGTGGGTCAATAACAAGGCTTATTTTTTTATCGGTCATAAAGCTATTCTCTACATGCGAAACACGCCGAAATGGGTGTCTTCGATGGTTTGGTTAAGGCTGGCAGAAATCGATAGGCCAAGTACTTTTCGCGTGTCAGCTGGATCAATAACACCGTCATCCCAGAGGCGGGCCGAAGCGTAGTAGGGGTGACCTTGCTCTTCATAGGTGTCGATAATGGGTTGTTTAAAATCTTGCTCTTCTTTGTTGCTCCAGTCTTCACCGGCTTTGGTTTTTTGATCACGCTTAACTTGTGCTAATACACCTGCAGCTTGTTCGCCGCCCATGACTGAAATACGCGCGTTGGGCCACATAAATAAGAATCGAGGATCATAGGCGCGGCCGCACATGCCATAGTTACCTGCACCAAATGAGCCGCCAATTAGCACGGTAAATTTAGGTACTTGCGCGGTGGCAACGGCGGTCACCATTTTTGCGCCGTGTTTGGCAATGCCGCCGTGTTCGTATTGTTTACCCACCATAAAACCGGTGATATTTTGTAAGAATACTAAGGGGATTTTTCGCTGCGCACATAACTCTATAAAGTGAGCGCCTTTTTGCGCCGACTCACCAAACAGAATGCCGTTGTTGGCAACAATACCTACGGGGTAACCATAAATGCGCGCAAAGCCGCAGACCAACGTTGTACCGTAAAGCGCTTTAAATTCATCAAAGTCAGAGTTGTCGACAATGCGGGCAATAATGTCTCGCACGTCATAGGGTGTGCGCGTATCGGCTGGGATAATGCCGTAAATTTCTTTGCTATCGTATTTCGGTTCTAACGGCGGCTTAATGTCGGCCTGAATAGGTTTTACACGGTTAAGACGGCCAATGGCTTGTCTTGCCAGTTGCAGCGCATGATGATCATTTTGAGCGAAATGATCGGCAACACCTGACGTGCGGCAGTGAACTTCTGCGCCACCTAATTCTTCGGTAGTGACAATTTCACCGGTAGCGGCTTTAACAAGGGGCGGGCCGCCAAGAAAAATAGTGCCTTGTTCTTTGACGATAATGGATTCATCTGCCATGGAAGGCACATAGGCGCCGCCGGCAGTACAAGAGCCCATAACCACCGCAATTTGAGGAATATTCTTGGCGGACATATTGGCTTGGTTAAAGAAGATGCGACCAAAGTGATCGCGGTCAGGAAACACTTCGGCTTGTCGCGGTAAATTGGCGCCGCCAGAATCGACTAAGTAAATACAGGGCAGGTTATTTTCTTGCGCAATAGCCTGTGCGCGTAGGTGTTTTTTTGCCGTGAGTGGAAAGTAGGTGCCGCCTTTTACGGTCGCATCATTGGCGACAATAATGCACTCTTGTCCGTTTACTCTGCCTATGCCGGTAATGATGCCTGCCGAGGGAATGTCTTCTTCATAGACTTTATAGGCCGCGAGTTGCGAGAGCTCTAAAAACGGTGAGCCTGTATCAATAAGCGCATTGATTCTGTCACGGGCTAATAGCTTGTTTCGGCCAAGATGACGCGCCCGCGATTTTTCGCTACCCCCTTGTTTAATGACCGCTATCTTATTGCTTAGATCATTGACCAGGGCCTGCATTTTCTCGCTGTTATCTGCAAAGGCTGCAGAGCGAGTATTAATGGTAGATTCTAAAATTGTCATGAGTGATTTCTCAGCGCGCCTTATTTAATGCGTTTTGTTAATTCGTTGATTAATACATATGGTCAAAACGATTCTTGCTTAAAAGCTTGAATCGCCATAGCTAGATTAATGTGTCTCTTTAAACAGCTCGCGGCCAATCAGCATGCGGCGAACTTCTGAGGTGCCTGCACCTATTTCATAGAGCTTGGCATCACGCAGTAACCGGCCAGTGGGGTATTCATTGGTATAGCCATTGCCTCCCAGTGTTTGTATAGCTTGCAATGCCATTTGGGTGGCTTTTTCTGCGGTGTAGAGAATCACAGCGGCGGCATCTTTACGGCTTTCTTCGCCACGATCGCAGGCTTTAGCAACCGCATATAAATAGGCGCGAGAAGCATTGAGGTCGGTATACATATCCGCAATTTTTCCCTGCATTAATTGAAACTCACCAATCGCTTTGCCAAATTGTTTGCGATCATGAATATAGGGCACTACAACATCCATGCAGGCTTGCATAATGCCAACGGGGCCGCCAGATAAAACGGTGCGTTCAAAGTCTAAGCCGCTCATTAACACTTTTACGCCATCACCTTCTTTGCCTAACAGGTTTTCTGCGGGGACTTCACAATCCTGAAATACGAGCTCGCAAGTATTCGAGCCGCGCATGCCCAACTTATCTAATTTTTGATGTCGGCTAAAACCGGGGGAGTCATGCTCAATAATAAAAGCGCTAATGCCTTTGGATTTTTTTTCGGGGTCTGTCTTTGCGTAAATTACAAAGGTGTGGGCGTCAGGGCCGTTGGTTATCCACATTTTGTTGCCGTTTAAAATATAGCTGTCACCTTTTTCGCTAGTCTTTTTGACGGCGCGCAGTTTCATGCTAACGACATCACTGCCGGCATTGGGCTCTGACATTGCCAGTGCGCCTACATGTTCGCCAGAGCATAACTTGGGTAGGTATTTAAGCTTTTGTTCGTGGCTGCCGTTTTTAGAAATTTGATTAACGCAGAGATTGGAGTGAGCGCCATAGGACAGTCCCACCGATGCGGAGGCGCGAGAGATTTCTTCCATGGCGACTGCGTGGGCAAGATAGCCCATATTGGTGCCGCCATATTCTTCGGCGACTGTCATGCCTAATAGGCCCATGTCGCCCATCTTTTGCCACATATCCATGGGGAATTCATTGTTAGTATCAATGGCTTCTGCGCGAGGGGCTAACTCTGCTTGACAAAATTGATACACAGCATCACGCAGCATATCGATATCTTCACCAAGGTCGAAATTAAGTGTGGGGTAGGGGGTATTCAATGGACTATAGACTCCTGATTAGCACTGATTAATTTTTACATTTTTGGGCGAGCCCAAAGTAATAAGGCAGCGTTTTTCGCTGTCATTTAAATCGAGAATCATCAGCTCGAGATCTTTTTTCTGCTGCTCAAGTTGATGACGCTTTTCACGAATTTTATGAATAAGCGTTTGTAGCTGTTTTTTGTTGTTGGTCTGCGGGTCATACATGGCGATAATGCCGCTGCTCTCCTCGAGCGTTAAACCCAGCCTTTTGCCCCGTAAAATAAGCTTTAAACGCGCTCTGTCCGCCACACTGTAAATACGATTTTGCCCTTGGCGCTCGGGTGATATCAGCCCTTTTTCTTCGTAAAAGCGAAGTGTGCGAGTGGTGATATCAAACTCTTGAGACAGGTCGCTAATAGAATGGTGCTTTGTCATAGGGCGGTTACTCAAAAAAACTGGACTGCATAAGTGGTGTTGACCTTGACGTTAACGTTAAGTTCAAGTGGGCGACCAAGAAAAAATGGAACTGTGTGGGGTTAATTTAATGGTGTTTTAGTTGTCCTAAATCGGAGTAAACAAATGTGTTTTATTAAGCGTGTTTAAAATAGAGCGGAGAGCTTAAATGGCCGGTTTTAATAAATTAGTGACAACGTATGCCGAAGCATTGGCAGGCTTAGAAGATGATATGACGCTGATTGCAGGCGGCTTTGGTCTTTGTGGTATTCCAGAAAATTTAATTAAAGAAATAAAGCGCAAAGGCACAAAAGGTTTAACGGTTATTTCAAATAATTGTGGGACCGATGAATACGGCTTAGGGATTTTATTAAAAGATCGGCAAATCAAAAAAATGATTGCTTCTTATGTGGGTGAGAATGCTTTATTTGAAGCGCAATTAATGAATGGTGAGTTAGAGGTTGATTTAACCCCGCAAGGCACCCTTGCTGAAAAAATGCGCGCCGGTGGGGCGGGTATTCCTGCGTTTTATACAGCAACCGGTTATGGCACTTTAGTGGGCGAAGGCAAAGAAGTCCGTGAATTTAATGGCCGGCATTATATTTTAGAAGAAGCGCTGCAAGGTGATTTTTCTATTGCTAAAGCATGGAAGGCAGACCCTCATGGGAATTTAGTGTTTCGAAAGACGGCAAGAAACTTTAACCCCATGGCAATAACGGCAGGAAAAATAGCCGTCGTTGAAGTTGAAGAGTTAGTGGGTGAGGGCGAATTAGATCCTGATCAAATCCATTTGCCAGGCATTTATGTTAACCGGCTTATTGTCGGTGAGTTTGAAAAGAATATTGAGCAGCGCACCGTCCGGTCAGCGCCATAAAAGCATTCACTTAATAGGAGTTGTTGTATGTCTTTAACCAGAGAGCAGATAGCACAGCGTGTTGCGCAAGAGTTTCGTGATGGCTATTATGTTAACTTAGGTATTGGTATACCCACGTTGGCGGCCAACTATATTCCGGCTGGCATTGATGTGATGTTGCAATCCGAAAACGGTATTTTAGGTATGGGTCCATTTCCGCTCGATAAAGACGTTGATGCCGACTTGATTAATGCCGGTAAGCAAACGGTGACCTTAGCCGAAGGTGCATCTATATTTTCTTCAGCCGATTCCTTTGCCATGATTCGAGGCGGGCATGTTGATCTTACCGTTTTAGGTGCCTTTGAAGTGGACTGCCAAGGCAATATTGCCTCTTATATGATTCCCGGCAAGTTAATTAAAGGCATGGGCGGGGCAATGGATTTAGTCGCCGGTGCCGATAATATTATTGTCACCATGACGCATGCCTCAAAGTATGGTGATTCAAAGCTGTTATCGGCATGTACTTTGCCATTAACGGGTAAGGGTTGTATTAAGCGGGTGTTAACTGATTTGGCTTTGCTTGATATCGAAGATGGCAAGTTTATATTGCGCGAACGCGCCCCTGGGGTTAGCGTTGAGGAGATTGCTAAACTTACCGCTGGTGAGCTTGTTATTCCTGAGCATGTCCCTGAAATGTCTGTTTAACCGCCTGAGTGCACGCTTATTGGCCAGTCATTCAATCTATCTATCATTCAATCTATTATTAAGAAAAGGCGGTTAATCGCCACACTTATATTCACTTTATGTCCTTAAAAAACCTTCGATTAAGAGCGGCTACAGAGTCTAACCATTAAGTAATGGACAGGGCTCTGTATCTAGCATTAAATGATTGGTTTACTGGCTTGTTAACTGTGTCTAGCTTGCACTACACCGTTTAAATTATCAGGCATAAAGATCTGCAGACGATCAAGCTGCGTAAATGAACCAACAGCATTGCATATATTTTTAATCGATAGACGCTGAACAGCAATCTAACCATAACTATAACAACGTGCCTTTTTGGGGTTAATGAATGTCATCTTATCCACTTTTATTTCAACCATTAGATCTTGGTTTTACTCAGTTAAAAAATCGCGTCATCATGGGTTCTATGCATACCGGCCTAGAAGAAGCCGAAAACGGCTTTGAGCGATCAGCCGCTTATTACGGGGCTCGTGCTCGTGGTGGGGTTGGCCTTATTGTCACTGGTGGCATTATGCCTAACCCTGAAAGTGGCAGCTTACATATGGCGCATTCGCTAGAAACCCCAGAAATGGAAGCAAACCATCGCCTTATTACCGATGCTGTTCATAAAGAAGGCGGCAAAATCTGTATGCAGATTCTGCATGAAGGCCGTTATGCTTTTAATCCTAAATGCGTTGCTCCTTCTGCTATTGCGGCACCTATATCGCCGTACACACCAGAAGAACTCACCCATGAGGGTGTGTTAGGTGAGATAGATAACTTTATTAAAGCCGCAGCCTTTGCCAAGCGTGCAGGTTATGACGGCGTTGAGGTAATGGGCTCCGAAGGCTATTTTATAAATGAATTTTTAGCGCCCAGAACCAATCACCGAACAGACCAATGGGGCGGCAGCTTAGAAAATCGCATGCGCCTGCCTGTAAATGTTGTTGAAGGTATTCGTGAAAACGTAGGTGATGATTTCATTATCATTTATCGGTTATCGATGCTCGATTTAGTCGAAGACGGAAGCCCCTTTAGTGAGGTGTTAGAAGTGGGTGCGGCAATAGAGAAAGCCGGAGCCAATATTATTAATACGGGTATCGGTTGGCATGAAGCGCGTATTCCGACCATTGCTACTTCGGTACCGCGTTCAGCGTTTACTTGGGTAAGTGCCAAATTTAAAGCGCAGGCGAATATTCCGGTTATTACCTCTAACCGAATTAATTCACCCGAAGAAGCCGAGCGTGTGCTTAAGCGTGGTGATGCCGATATGATTTCCATGGCGCGTCCATTTTTGGCTGATCCTGAATTTGTTAACAAGGCGAGCGAAGATAGAGCCGATGAAATTAACACCTGTATCGGTTGTAATCAGGCTTGTTTAGATCATCTATTTGAAGGTAAAGAAGCCAGTTGTTTAGTGAACCCTTGGGCTTGTAATGAAATAGAACATATTAAGACCTTAACTATTCGTGATGCGAGCAAAGCTTTAAAAGTTGCTGTAATTGGTGCGGGGCCTGCCGGCTTATCGTTTGCGACTGAAGCGGCCTCAAGAGGCCATAAAGTAAGCCTATTTGATGCTGCAGATAAAATTGGCGGGCAGTTTAATATTGCTAAGCAAATTCCTGGTAAAGAAGAGTTTTATGAAACCTTGCGATACTACAAACGTCAGCTCGAGTTAAATGGCGTTGAAGTCAATCTTAATCAGCGTGTTAGTAGCGAGCAGTTAAATGACGGTGGTTTTGACCATGTTGTATTAGCAACGGGTGTTGTGCCAAGAACGCTTAATATAGCCGGTAATGACAGACCTAACGTTTTAAGTTACTTAGATGTTTTACGTGATAAAAAGCCTGTAGGTAAGCGTGTCGCTATTATTGGTGCCGGTGGTATTGGTTTTGATGTTGCTGAATATTTGTTGCATGACAACAAAGATTCAAGAAGTGTTGATACAGCGCCAGAGCAGCAATCGATAGAAGATTTTACTGCGAGTTGGGGTATTGATAGAGAATTAGTTCAGCCAGGCAGTTTAATAGGTAAGGGCAAGGTTCAGCTTTCGGCTGATCGTGAGTTATTTTTACTACAGCGTAAGGTAGGCAAGGTAGGGGCTGATTTAGGTAAGACTACGGGTTGGATTCATCGCTCTGAGTTGCTTCGTCATGGTGTGAAGATGATGAATGGTCTTGAGTATTTGTCGATTGATGATGAGGGTTTGCATTTGCGTAATACGGCTGCGGATTCGGAAGCGACTTCGGACAGTGTGTTGTCGGTAGATACGATTGTGATTTGCGCTGGACAGGAGCCTTTGCAGGAGTTGGTTGAGGGGTTGTCTGTGCCGTACACGTTGATTGGTGGTGCGAATATTGCTGCGGGGCTGGATGCTAAGCGGGCGATTAAGCAAGGGGCAGAGTTGGCGGCTTCGCTTTAGCAGATAGCGTTTTAGCTTGAGTTTTGAATCTGAAGTTGTCGAGTTGTTGCTCGGCATTTCAGGCTTTTCGACGTTGTTGGATTTTTCAGTTCAAGGTCGTCGGGGGTGGCTCCGACGACCTTAACCACCTGTCCTAATAAGCTAAGCCTTATGTCCTCAATGCTATGGCCTAATGCATATTAAGCATCTAATCTTACGTTGTTAGTTTAGTAAGTCTGTATGTATGTATGTAAGTATGTAAGTAACGAACGAAAGTCGGCCTTGATATTTATTCAAATATCTTCTGACTGAAACCTGTAAACCGTCTTAATAGTCTGTCCAGTTTTCTTCGGCGTTAAATCATATTAGACGTTTCACGACTTGCCAGTTATGGCTCGTCATTGTTGATCTTTATTCTACAAACATATGCTCTATTTAGAAGGTTCTTTTTAAAAAGACAACTTTATCGGTAATACATGTAGCGGGGGCATTGAAGGGCGCGGGTGATACTCTGTTTGTTGCTTGGGTAGGGGTGCTAACGAGTTGGTTTGTGTTAGTGTTGCCTACCGCACTTATATTGTATTTATGGGGAGGGCATTTACTTTGGTCTTGGGTGTTCTTTGTTTGTAACGGCTTTTTTGTTTGTTTATTTTATACCCTAAGGTTCAGGGCTAAAAAATGGCATGGGCTGCGAGTTATTAGTTAAGATTCAATTTTTATAGGAGAATATTATGATTCACTCTGGCAGCTGTCACTGTGGTGCAGTGACATTCGAGGTTTCAGTCCCCGGCGCTTTAGAGGCGGTGCGGTGCAATTGTTCTATCTGTAGCAAAGCAGGTTATCTTCATCTTATTGCGCCTAAACGTGATTTCACCGTGTTAACCGGTGAGGACGTTTTAACTGTGTACGCCTTTAATACCAAGGTAGCAAAACATACGTTTTGTTCTATCTGCGGTGTTAAACCCTTTTATACGCCTAGGTCTAACCCTGACGGTGTTGGCGTTAACATTAATTGCCTAGATCCCATTCCAGCCAATATCAATATCGCTGAATTTGATGGCCAAAACTGGGAAGTGAATGCGCATACTTTGGCACATAAAAGCCAGTGAAAATGAGCTTTTGATTTAACGGATAATCCCTTATCTCGTTAGTGTCTATCTGTCAGCCTGCTTGTTAAGTGGCGGGTATTGGTTTAAATAATAGGTACACAAGGAACGCAGGCGGTTACAAGTAAAAGGCCGGTAAGCATTAAAATTTTGAATGTGGTTTGTGGCATGGGTGTTTCCTTATTATGGTGACAGATGTTGTTCATCAGTATTGAGGCATCTACTAAACCATAATTCAGTTTTCTTGGATATAAAAATAATCGTTACTTTAAAATGATAGCTATTGTAAAAAAGTAGCTACCTTAAAATAATTATTACGTAAAAAAACCGGACAGGGTTCCCCCTATCCGGCTTCAATATACATACACTTTTTATAATTTTATTTAAGCCGCTTTTGTGGCTTTCATATTTTGTACTTGATTGTAGTACTCGATGATATCCGTCGTTTTACCATTAGCGACGGCGGCCTTAACTTCGGCTTCTGTCATACCGGTTGTATAGGCAGAGTCATTCACATTCAATGTAATGTTTAAATCACCCGCTTGCTTGTAGGTGGCCGCCCACTCGGTCATGGCATCATCAAGATCAAGCACTACTTTGCCAAAATCAGCGGTAGCGGTATCAGCCACTGCATCTTGAATATCGGTGACGGCTAAATTGACATCGCTCTCAAGTATCTGCCATTCAGCCAATATTGCTTTCAGATTGGCTTCGATTTCATCCGTCTGCGCTGCCATTGCTGCATAGTTGGTTGCCAAAATATGCAGTGTTGCTACATCAGCCGTAATGCCAGTGATTTTATTTTGATCATCAACGATGGCTTTTTTGTCAGCAACAATTTTCTCTCCATCAATAACGATATAGGTAGTTGCAACAACAACAATAGGAGCCAAGACTAACCAGACTAATGCGCCTTCTGGCTAAGCGGCAACCGTAGCAAGAGTACCTAAGCTTAATGCGGCTGCATCTGCTATACCCAGCGCTACTAGTGATGCTGTCAGGCTTTTGATCTCATCATTAAACGCGGCAATATCGGCTTGCAGCTTAACAATTTCTGCTTCGTCTGCTTTGGCATCAGATGTCGATTTAGTTGCAATGGTTTGTAGCTCTGTTGCGAGGTTAGGTAATATATCTTTAAATTCCTGAATTGCTGTAAGCGCACCGGCTATAAATGTCACCACTAAACTAAATTGGCTATTCACATTGTTTAGATCGGTTTTTAATGTTGATAACGCTATTGGGTTGTTTGGATTCTTAACCAGCGTTTGAGCTTGTGTTTTAGCGTCGCTGAGTAATAAGTTAATGGTAGGGTTATAGCTTCTTACTTCATCAGGCACGTTTAATAGGCGAGCCATTACATTGTTTACCCAGTTAAGTGCATCGGCGTCGGCTTTTTCATAAGCAGTAACAAAGTCATTCCAATCGGGTGGGTTAGTGTTAAG
>Ga0209712_10001953_pt1 | contig 17272 bp, 15 predicted proteins | sample ArcOceMetagenome_FD_187443 | JGI IMG/M metagenome (GOLD analysis project Ga0209712, IMG submission 187443) | Marine eukaryotic phytoplankton communities from Arctic Ocean - Arctic Ocean - Greenland ARC118M Metagenome (SPAdes) (version 2) | ecosystem: Environmental > Aquatic > Marine > Oceanic...
ATCCCGGTCCCAAAGAAAGGCGTAGTTACGTAGTGAAGGGGTGCCGTCTGATTCCTGAAAAGATAGGCCAAGCGTCGAAAGTGCGGGCACCAAAAGAAATAGTAATAGCAATACAAGCGTAGGACCCACAAAAATCCAAGGCTGAATTGCTTCAACGATACGAGATTGTCGTCCGACAGCGTCGCGTTCGCGGTGGCGCGCCAAACTCATGTTGAGCCAGTTTGTAATGCCGAAATACATGAATGAGATACCAACAGCGATGATCACTGAGCGTATGGCAAATCCAATTTTAGAAAACCTCTCAATGGTGTTCATTTCCGGAAACGACCACTCAAAGGCGCGGTGCATCCACAGTCCAAAGTTTGCCATTGCATCATCCAATGGGCCCGTGACAACGAAAGCAACGATTGCCGTGATCGGAAGCAAAAACACAATTGTCAGAAAAATTGCGAGACTGTTACTTGCGATTGCAAGTTTTAAAGAGCGCATATCGATGTCCAGAATTTTGAGAGCGTGGCAGCTAGGTAGCTTAAGGCGATACAGAGCGCAGAAAATTGCGCTCTGTATCAATGGTTTTCTTATTTGATCGCATCCCAAGCAGCCTGGATGTTATCACCAGTTGTCTGAGCGTCTTGACCGTTCGCAAATGCAGTCATTTCTGACCAGAACGCACCAGCACCAATTGCGCCAGGCATCAGGTCAGATGCGTCAAAGCGGAAGGTTGTTGCTGTTGACAGGATCTCGCCTTGCTTGCGCAATGCTGGTGTCGCGTATGCGTCCAAGCTTGCACCTTTGTGCGCAGTCAAGAACGTACCTTGACCCATCCAAGCTTCGTGAGCAGATGCTTCTGTCATGAATTCAAAGAATGCGCGTGTTGCAGGAGAATCTTTTGTCATCGTCCACAATGTACCAGCACCCAAAACAGGGTTGCCTAGGTTTGCTGTCTCATATGGTGGGAAGTAGAAGAAGTCTGCTTCGCCATTCGCAACTTCTTCGCCTTTTTTTGGGAAGAACGCTGGAATGAATGACGCTTGACGGTGCATTAGGCAGCTAACTGGTGAAGAGAACAGACCTTTTGGCGCATCGCCAAAGAATGTTGTCGCAACAGATGAGGCGCCACCGGCTACATAGTCGTCATTGCGTGAGAACTGACCATAAACTTCCATGGCGTTTATTACTTCAGGGCTATTAAATGCAAGCTCATTAGAAACCCACTTGTCATAGTTCTCTGGTGATGTCGTGCGCAACATCAGATCTTCCATCCAGTCAGTCGCTGTCCAACCAGTTGCGTTGCCTGATTCAACACCGATACACCAAGGTGTATTGCCGTCAGCAACCATTTGGTCTGACAGTGCGATTAGGCCTTCCATTGTTGTCGGAATATCATAGCCGTTGTCTTCGAACTGCTCAGGTGAGTACCAAACAAGTGATTTAAGGTCCATTTTGTATGCGAAGCCGTAGAAGTCTTTTTTGCCATCTGCGTCTGCATATGTGCCCAAATCAACCCAAGACGAGCCAGCACCATAGTTTTCAGTCATCCATGATGCCAAGTCGTCACCAAGTGGAACCAAGTGACCCTCTTTAGCCATATCACCAGCAAGGCCTGGCTGCGGGAAGATCGAGATGTTTGGCGCGTTGTTTGAACGTAAATCAGCAACGATCAAAGCAGCAAAGTCACGAGAACCGGAGTATTTTACAGTCGCGCCAGTGGCTTTCTCAAAGCAGCTCACTGTGTTCAGCAACATTTTCTCATCTTGGCCTTCCATAGAGCCTGCGACGGTGATGACTTCACCTTCAAAACTGCCCAAATCGCCAAGTTTAGATGGTGTATCGCAAACGTCTGCCTGTGCAGCACCTACGAATGTGAATGAAGCTGCAACCAGTGCGCTTGCACCCAATATTTTTTTAGTAATTTGCATCTATTTCCTCCCAGAAATTGTATTGGAGTTAATCAAAACGAGTGGTCTAAAAACATGACTTTAGATTCTCTCGTCAACCTCCCAGTTGAACAGTGCACTGTGATTTTGGATAGAGCAAGTGGATCGGGTATTAAATTCGCAAGTTGAACTTAGTCAGCCGTGATAATTTCACTACAGCATTTGAGGCTTGAAAAATTTGTTTGCCGGGTCGCTAGGTTTTTGAATTTCAAGATAGTTAGGTTCAAGAAAGCCAGGCAGATGAAAGGGGTTGTCGGTCGATCTCTGCCGCCATGATCGCAATGGCTTTCTAACAAACGACAGCAGCATTCTTCTGCTGAATGGATCTGTAATTTCGTTGGCCTATTGGGAACGCTTTGCCACGCTTCCAACTTTTCCCTGTTAAGAAGTTTTTAGTTGAAGCCAGCGCATCGGTTACATTGTGGAAATCAAACTTTTTGTCACCATTCGCATCAACGCCGTTTCTAGGGGCTTGGCCTAGCAAGAATTGCGTATGGCCCAATTCGTCGTGCTTCGCGCCCTTTGTTGAAATGTTGATTACGCCCTTTTCCACTAATTTCAACGGGCCAATCGCGTGAATTTTGAAAAAATGCGGAGTAGGGTCAGTCATATGTTAGTGTTGTGATGGCTGAGATAACGATGCTATCGCCCATGCATCTTCTATATTCAACTTCCATGGGGTGGATTGCCGGTATTACGCCGGTGGGGACACTTTGCTTTTTTTCGAAAGACACAAAGAAGGCGGCAATGGAAGCCTTCGTCTTTGGGAGGTGGTGTTGGTTGAACTGCACGCCGCATAAATTTTCGAGGATATATTTAAACGATTTTTGGTTGCGGTCTGCTGCGATTGTTCCTGTCGCAAAAGTTGCGCTGGAAGGGGTGAGATTGCAATGGTGGTAGAGAATATAGATGGTTTTGAAAAGTCTAAGAATACAGCGCTCAATATAATTTAAAAGAGGATGGACGACTCTGGAGGGAAGGGTAAAGGATGAGATATTCAGGCTCGAGATATTGTAATTTCCAACTAAAAAAGGCGCCCCAAATGGAGCGCCTTCGTTTTAATTTAAATAATTAAATCCAGAAGAATTTTAGAGCTTAGCAGGAATAGTACATTGCGTACTCAACTGGGTGAGGTGTGTGCTCGTAACGCTCAACCTCTTCCATTTTAAGCGCTATGTAGGCTTCGATTTGGTCTTTTGTGAACACGTCACCAGCCAACAAGAAATCCATGCCGCTGCGCAATTCATCCAAAGCTTCGCGTAAGGAACCACAAACTGTTGGTATCGCTGCCAGCTCTTCTGCTGGTAGGTCATACAGGTTTTTATCCATGGCTTCGCCTGGGTCGATCTTGTTTTGGATGCCGTCTAGACCCGCCATCAACAAGGCAGAGAAGCAAAGGTATGGGTTCGCAGATGGATCTGGGAAACGCGCTTCGACGCGTTTTGCTTTCGGGGACTCCGTCCATGGAATACGAACGCAGCCAGAGCGGTTGCTTGCAGAATATGCGCGCAGAACTGGTGCTTCAAAACCTGGGATCAAGCGCTTGTAGCTGTTTGTACCGGGGTTTGTGAAGGCGTTCAGGGCTTTTGCGTGGTGTAGAATGCCGCCGATGAAGTATAGCGCTTCTTGGGACAGGTCAGCGTATTTGTCGCCTGCGAACAATGGCTTGCCATCTTTCCAGATGGACATGTTCACGTGCATACCAGTGCCGTTATCACCAGCGATTGGCTTTGGCATAAAGGTCGCGGATTTACCGTATGCGTGCGCTACGTTGTGAACAACATATTTGTATTTTTGCAACTCATCGGCTTGTTTTGTTAGTGAGCCAAAAATCAAGCCTAGTTCGTGTTGGCAAGATGCAACCTCGTGGTGGTGCTTGTCAACTTTCATGCCCAAACGCTTCATAGTAGAAAGCATTTCGCCGCGTAGATCATGTGCTTCATCAATTGGGTTTACTGGGAAGTAACCGCCTTTGATGCCAGGCCGGTGGCCCATGTTACCCATTTCGTATTCGGTGTCGGTGTTCCAAGACGCATCCGTAGCATCAACTTCGTAAGACACTTTATTGATTGTGTTTGAATAACGCACGTCGTCAAACAGGAAGAACTCGGCTTCCGGACCCATGTAAGCAACGTCACCAATACCTGAAGAAATCAAATAAGCCTCAGCTTTTTGCGCTGTGCCGCGTGGGTCACGTGTGTAGGCTTCGCCCGTGTCTGGCTCAACGACAGAACAGTGAACGCAGATTGTTTTTTCTGCATAGAACGGGTCAACATATGCGCTGTCCACATCCATCATCAATTTCATGTCTGATGCTTCGATTGATTTCCAGCCTTCAATAGAAGACCCGTCAAACATAAAGCCCTCAGCGATCAAGTCTTCGTCGACTTGGTCAGCGCACAACGTAACGTGCTGTAGTTTACCGCGTGGATCTGTGAAGCGCACATCGACGTAGTCGGCTGCTTCATCTTTGATCATATCAAGAAGTAGGTTGCTCATTTCGTGGTCCTTCGTGTTCGTATGTTCTATTGTGGTGGTTATTAAAGCGCGTCAGAACCGGATTCACCGGTACGGATGCGAATTGTTTGTTCAACAGGGGAGACAAAGATTTTGCCGTCACCAATTTTGTCTGTTTTAGCAGCATCAACGATAGCTGCGATAGCTGCGTCCACTTGGTCGTCGTCAAGGACAACTTCAACTTTTACTTTTGGTAAAAAGTCGACAACGTATTCTGCACCACGGTACAACTCTGTGTGGCCTTTTTGACGACCGAAACCTTTGACCTCAATAACGCTAAGGCCTTGGACACCAACTTCTTGAAGAGCCTCTTTAACCTCATCAAGTTTGAAGGGTTTGATAATCGCTTCGATCTTTTTCACGTGGGCCTCCCATGGCATGGCTTTGAGCATTTCTTCTCATTTAAAGACGTGGAGGTCCAGATTTGAGAAGCGAAGTGATGTGGGTGGGGGGGAGGTTTTGCCTGACTGCATCATTTTAATGCTTATTGATTAAAAAGTAAGCAAAGTTGAATCGCTTATTTTCGTCATCAGTCAGTGTATTTGTGTTTAGGTTCAGTAAAAATACGTAAAGCCCCGATTGGGGCTATACGTCATTATTTAGAAGGCTTGTCTAGGCTGCGATAGCAGCCATAGCTTTTGCCAGTGGTACTGAAATTTCCAAACCGTCCGCATGGATGACGTGTTGTCTGCCGAAAGTAAGATGCACCAGATGCAAATCGCGTGTTCCTAGATCAGTGATGAATTCACCATCGATCAAATCACCGGCCTCTACAACTGTCTGGGCTTTTCCAAACATTGATTTTGCGCGCCAGTCGCGCACCAATATATGTTGTTCTGCAGGGGTAATGACATTGTGGCCGGGGTGGGTTTGCCCCAGCGAACCAGCTTTGATCGCAACAGCCGCAGCTGAAGTGCGGTGAACGAATGTATGCAGCCGTTCAACCATCCCTGAATCGCGTGTGGGGACTTTGTCGCCGGGCTATAGGTATTCTACAGGGATTTTGCCTTCTACTGTAAAGATTATGCTGCCAGCAACAATGCCAGCGTGCATAGGGTATGCGCGTGTTTGCGAATCTTGTTCGCTTTTGACACGCCTGACAGTTTTCGGTTTCATTGGCGTCTCTTTTTTACTGCAACCTGCCTCTAGGTTAATTTCAACCCATGATGAATTCGGTCAAATACGCCAGTTTTTTTAGCCATTAAAAATAGTTGTGGTTTTTTACGCATTTTCCCTTTCATCCCGCGCAAACCTTTGCTAATTGCTCAATCGTCCAAATAGGACATGTGTGCGGGTGTGGCGGAATTGGTAGACGCACTTGGTTTAGGTCCAAGCGCCTATGGCGTGGGGGTTCGAGTCCCTTCACCCGTACCACCCTTTCCTTTTAGAACATTTTAATTGTCTGCCGAGGCAAGATGTGTACTTCGGTCCGCTCGATGAGGGCGTTTGAAATTTTGTAATTTTGTTACTTTCCTCAACATCACAGACAATTTACGCCGTTAATCTTGAACAACGGACCCTTGAGGTTGGAACATTTAGTGAACATAATGGGAAATGCTTGTCCGATTCTCAGATGTTTTCCCGCTCAAACCTTCCCGCTACCATGAGGTAACTGGGGCAGGGGCGTATGGCTTTGCATCTGTTTGCTGTGGAAATACAAGGAATGCGGTAATTTGGCTTTCTGAAGGATGGATGCACGAGGTGGTGACCCCCCTAGGACTTCAAACCCATTGTGATCCGCATCAGATTTTGATCGGCAAATGTAGCAATTCAACTGATGTGTTGGCTGCAACAGAAGAGGCATTGCGTTCTGGTGTGGTCTCTTTGGTCATCGCCGAACTTACTAAGCCGTTGTCGTTGACTGCTGGCCGAAGACTGCAATTGGCCGCAGAGGTTGGCGGATCAACGGGCTTGATGATAGTAAAGGATGGAATGGGCAGCAACGCAACGCAGACACGCTGGGATGTCTCTCCAGTCTACTCATCAGATGACTCGACACAGATGCGATGGTCACTTAATAAGAACAAATCAGGAACAAATTCGAGTTGGGATGTAAGGTGGGATGAAACGGCGCGTCGTATCTTTGTGGTTCCCCAGCATGTCCAGCGAACTGATATTGCGTAAAGAGCACTATGAGGGCCCGTTTGCCGTAGTCGCGCATATCAAGAACGGAAATCGTTTGTTGTGCCTGAGTACCATGGCCGAACAACGTGGCCTAAAACGGGGCATGGGGTTGGCAGATGCGCGTTCGTTTTGTCCTGAAATTCAGACCGTCGAACATAACCTACAAGCTGATGTTGCATTCCAAAATAGCCTTGTCAGGTGGGCCAAGCGGTACTGTCCTTGGGTTGGGAAAAGTGGGATTGATGGCCTGTATCTTGATGTTGCAGGCTCTGCGCATCTGTTTGGTGGCGAGGATGCCATGCTGCATGACATGCGTGCGCGTTTGATACGATCCAAACTTACGGTGCGCATTGGTTTGGCTGATACGGTTGGCGCGGCATGGGCATTGGCACGATTTGGCGAAGGGTGTGCAGAGGGGGGGAGGACAGGCCAAGCCATTAGCGCGTTACCTGTCGCCAGCCTTCGTATCAGCGCTAAAGAGGACACGACGCTACAGCGATTGGGCGTCAAAACCATTGGGCAACTGGCTAACTTACCGCGTGCAACAATCGGGCAAAGGTTTGGACCCTCCGTCTTGATGCGGCTGGATCAGGCATTAGGAGATCAATCAGAGAGTATTTCGCCAGAGGCGAACCCACAGACCTATTCCACAAGGCTGACTTTTCCTGAACCAATTGGTTTGGCTAAGGATGTAATGGCTGGCGTAGAACGCCTATTATTGCGATTGTGTGAAAAACTGACCCAAGATATGATGGGTGTACGTGTTTTGTCCTTGATTTGTCGCCGTATCGATGGGGCAGACCAACAGGTTGAACTGCGGCTTGCAAGGGCCTTGCGTGACCAGCAAAGAATATTGCCGTTGTTTAAAAAGGGTGTGGATGGAATTGATGCAGGCTTTGGCATCGACCAGTTGCGCCTTGTGGCAACGCAGGTTGAAGTGTTGCAGGTTGAACAGGTGGCGCATAGTCAGACGCAGTATAACAGCGACGGCTTGCATGATCTGATGACGCGTTTGGGCAACCGCATCGGGCTGGAAAATATCCAACGGTTTCTGCCAGCTGAAAGCCATATTCCCGAAAATAGCTTTATTGTTTCACCTGCGGCATGGTCGGAGTCTGTGGGATCTTGGGGGAACGTGAACCCACGCCCTATTCGTTTGTTCCCACCTGAATATGTCGCGGCGCGGGGGCACCGTCCACCAAACAGGTTCAATTGGCGCGCAATGTCATTCACCGTTGGCCGTATCATAGGGCCAGAACGCATTGCTCCTGAATGGTGGTTGGAGGATGAGAACTGGCGTCACGGTGTGCGTGATTACTGGAAGGTTGAAACCCTTGAAGGACATCGCTTGTGGATGTTTCATACTCCGCAAAATCCAAATTGGTTTGTGCAGGGGGTATTTGCATGAGCTATGGTGAACTCTGTACCACCAGCAATTTCACCTTTCTCAAGGGGGCGTCTCATCCCGAAGAGTTGGTTACACGTGCAGTAGAGCTGGGCTTGTCGGCTATCGCAATCACGGACCAGAACTCACTTGCAGGTGTGGTGCGGGCCTATGCAGCACTGCAAGAGATCAAACGGTCGATCACAGAAGATATCTCGATTAGGTCAAACCAGCAGATTGATCACAGCAGTCGGCAAGTCTCACAAGGCACATCTATCAGCCGCCCTGAATTGAACAAACCACTTCCAAAGTTGATTGTCGGCACACGGTTGGTGTTGGAAGACAGCGCAGTGCATTGGGTGGCTCTTCCCAAAGATCGCAAGGGTTATGAGGCATTGTGTCGGTTATTAACTCTTGGCAAACGTCGCGCACCAAAAGGGGAATGCCACTTGTCGTCCCGTGACTTACTTGAGGGATGTTCGGGCATGACGTTAATTGCGGTTCCACAAGAAGATTACATAGATGCCGCTGACTTCATAGCTGCGATGGCAAGGACCTATCCATCAAACGTCTTTCTTGGATGTGCGCCCCGTTACGATGGGAGTGACCAAGCCAGCTTTGATCGCTGCATGGAGCTATCTCATGCCACGTCTGCCCCCATGGTCGCCATCGGCGATGTGTTGATGCATCACGGATCACGTCGTCAGTTGGCGGATGTGCTGACCTGCTTGCGTGAAAGGTGCACCATTGATGACATAGGAAAACGCGCACTTCCGAACGCAGAACGTCGATTAAAAGGCGAGCAGGATATGGCGCGATTGTTCCTCAATCACCCAGCTGCGATCAGACGGACACAAGATATCGTTACCAAATGTAGCTTTTGCCTTTCAGAACTTTCGTATGAATACCCAACAGAAGCCGCAAATGGAGAAAGTGCACAAGACAGATTGGTTCGCCTCACGCATCTTGGCCTGAAAAGACGCTATCCTAATGGCACCTCTGAGCGGGTTCAGGGTTTGGTACGTAAAGAATTGAAATTGGTGAATACACTTGGGTTCGCCTCATACTTCCTGACAGTGTATGACATCGTTGTCTTTGCACGATCTAAAGGCATTCTATGCCAGGGGCGTGGATCGGCAGCAAACTCAATTATTTGCTATGCATTGGGCGTGACAGATGTTGGGCCTGAAACCATCACAATGGTATTTGAACGTTTCATGTCGGAACACCGCGGTGAGCCACCTGACATTGACATCGATTTTGAACATGAACGCCGCGAGGAGGTAATCCAGCACATTTACGAAAAGTATGGCCGACACAGGGCTGGCCTATGTGCCACAGTTATTCATTTCCGAACACGTGCTGCCATTCGTGAAGTGGGTAAGGTCATGGGGCTATCACAAGATGTGTTGTCTGGTCTTACTGGGCAAATCTGGGGGATGTCTGGCAATGTTGTTGATGAAAAACGGATACGCGAACTAGGTCTTAATCCAAGCGATCGCAGGCTTGGACAAACTCTGCGTTTAATTGGCGAAGTGATTGGTTTTCCACGCCATCTGTCCCAACATGTTGGTGGCTTTGTCATTACTCAAGGGCGGCTTGATGAGCTCTGTCCGATCGAAAATGCCGCGATGGAAGATCGCACTGTGATCGAGTGGAACAAGGATGACATTGATACTTTGGGCATTCTCAAGGTTGATATTCTGTCGCTTGGAATGCTGACCTGTATCCGCAAATGCTTTGACCTTATCACAACCCACGATGGCCCTGAACTTTCTATTGCAACAGTTCCGCAAGAAGATACGAAGACATACGATATGCTTTGTGTGGCCGATACTGTGGGTGTGTTTCAGGTGGAAAGCCGTGCGCAAATGAACTTTCTGCCACGGATGTTACCTCGTACATTTTACGATCTGGTGATCGAAGTTGCGATTGTGCGCCCAGGACCCATTCAGGGCGGAATGGTCCATCCCTACATCAATCGACGACAGGGCAAGGAAGCGATTAGCTTTCCGTCAGTTGAGTTGGAAGCCGTATTGGGCAAAACATACGGTGTGCCGTTGTTCCAGGAACAGGCAATGCAAATCGCGGTTGTGGCCGCAGGGTTCACCCCCGAAGAAGCTGACCACCTGCGGCGATCCTTGGCGACATTTCGGAAAATGGGGACGATTGGCACGTTCAGAGATCGCTTTATCAACGGTATGCTCGAGCGCGGTTATGATACCGGTTTTGCAGACCGTTGTTTCACCCAAATTGAGGGTTTTGGTGAATATGGTTTTCCTGAAAGCCATGCTGCAGCCTTTGCAATGCTGGCTTATGTGTCGGCATGGTTGAAGTGTCACCACCCTGCTGCATTCGCTTGTGCATTGCTGAATTCCCAGCCGATGGGGTTCTATGCACCGGCCCAAATTGTACGCGATGCCCGCGAACACAGTATCGAAGTGCGCCCCATCTGCGTTAACAATTCGAATTGGGATAACCATTTGGAGAAACGAACAGATGGTGCTTTGGCCCTACGAATGGGACTTCGGCAGATAAAAGGTATGAGAAAAGAGGATGCCGATTGGATAGTGAACGCCCGTGGGAATGGGTATCATGACATTCCCAGCCTGTGGCACCGTGCCGGTGTTACATCTGGTGCATTGGAACGCTTGGCCGAAGCGGATGCATTCACGGGAATAGGCTTGGCACGTCGGGATGCGCTGTGGCAGGTCAAAGCTATCAGGGCTGATACGCCTTTACCGTTGTTTAATGATCCCATTGACGGTGAAGCTATTAACGAACCAACTGTCACGCTGCCAGTTATGAACTTGGGGGAGGCCGTGGTGGAAGACTATGTTGCTATGCGCCTGTCGCTTCGCGCGCATCCTGTTGAGTTGATACGTCCGTCATTCTCCAACATCACTCCCCACGCAGAACTGCCAAATGTCCCACTTGGGCGTGTCACAGTGTGTGGATTAGTGATTACTCGCCAACGTCCTGGCACGGCCTCTGGCGTTGTATTCCTGACGCTTGAGGATGAAACTGGTGTCAGTAATGTTGTGGTCTGGGCAAAAGTCTACGAACATTTTCGCGCTATCGTGATGGGGGCCCGGTTGTTGAAGGTGTCTGGGTATCTTCAACGGGAGGGTATCGTTGTTCATCTGATTGCACAGGATATTCAGGACATGTCTTACAAGCTGTCTGAACTTGGTCACCCAATGGATAACAGCGTTGGCGAGACATTGCCTCAAGCTGATGATGCCCCTCGTGCTAGGGCGTCTACTTCTGCTGGTCGTGCATTTCATCCACGGGATCAGGCTAACAAATTATTTCCAAGTAGAGATTTTCATTAAGCGTAGACGAGAAAAGCTACTTGATATTCTTTGCCCTATGGCGACTGTGCATACTTATGATCATTTTGCCAGAGGCAACAAACAGCTGTATTTACTGAAAATCAAATGGTTGAAATTGAAAACTCCTGAGCAAGGAGTATCAGGTACAAAACAATGAAACATTGGAGAAGTATTATGGTGGGCGACCCTGGAATCGAACCAGGCGTGCGTCTCCGCGAGGGAGTTACAGTCCGATGTCTCTCAGTTTGTCGAAATGTTGAGTTTTCAACTTAAAACTTAACTTTTCTCCGTACAAAAGGGAGTGCATCACTCTTTAGTCCCTCGTGCAAGCCCCTAATCCACAAACGTGAATCTGTTCCTTTAACGAGCGGTCGGCTCATCGCTGTCCTCTGAGGGAGACCAACCGACCAACTGCATCGCCCATACGTTCAGGTATAAAATGAGAATACCGCTGGGTAATATCTAGGCTGGCATGACCCATCCATTCCATGACAGTCCGTAAGTCGGTACCCGCAGATACCAGACGTGTGCAGCAGGTGTGCCGCAGAGCATGGACAAGAAACTGCTTGTCATCTTTCAGCGCTATTTCAGCCCTCATAGTGACCCAAGTCCTACCGAATTGACGCTCTGCAATGTGACCAAATGCTTTCTGGTCATGCTGTGGAATTTAGTGATGCCTTTGCATCCAACTTTCCTAGCATCAAAGTATAAATTTTTTAACTCATCATAGCTGACGCCATCACCCCAAGTTGCAGGTCTTTGAGACAGCACTATCCACGTATTTTGAAGACAACTTTAAGACTGCTAAGTGGTCTTGTGCATAAATCTCATTTGGCGTTTGACATCGTCAATTAATGTGTCTGCTGTTGATGATAGTATTTTGAAAACAATAGAGACACCCAAAATGAATTTGGCTAGGCTGCAGAAGCTAATTTTGCATGTTGAAATTGTAATAATTGTTGCAAATGACCCCTAGCCCCTTGTCTATGTGGAAACCTGGCATGACTGTAGTAAATCTGGTAGTGAATGGCCGCTTTGGCGACCCATTTGAGTGGAAGGCCAAGGGGGGATGTTTCGCTTGAGGTATATACGTATACCCCCTCAGATTTTCTTGCCGAAATCTTTAGCCACCTATAGGCTTACCCTATAGTTAACCTGCAGTTACCTGTCGGCTTCATATTTAAGGGCATTCCATCTCCTGTCCATTTTATCCTTCGAATTAAGATAAGATGCAGGTCAACCTATAGGGTCTTTTACCCTCTGCTATACCCTTAGGTGCAACCTTTGAAATGGGTCATATAAATAAGGGTTTTACAAGGTAGGGGGAATATCCATAGTCAAACTTACAGGTCACCTATATATTAAACTTACAGTTGGATACTTCGCAGTAACAGGAGCCGTCATATGTCTCGTCCAAAGGTAGTAGTTCTTTTTTTGGTTGGCTTGCTTCTAATACTAATTACCCTGCTTTTATTAGTTATTTTGTTACCTGATTGTCCTGCTCCAGAATACTTGATGAACGACTTTGGTGGCTGTGAACTCGTCGATTGAAGAATATTTGAGATGGTACTGCCTACCACCTGAGATTGGTCTTGTGGCGTTGGACGCTTGCTATTAATGCAATCCAATTATGGGAGGGCGGTACCAATGAAAATTATATTAGCTTGCATCGTTCTTGTCATTGCTATTTTGCCCAGTGACTTTGTCTCAAAAATGTTGGACTTAATATAAGAGTGTTCACCACCTAAGACTGTTGGTCTTCTGCCCTTGGTGACCCGTAAGTACCGCTAGTCCCATAGAAGCAGCAGCCTTCAGTCTATCCAATTCAGCGACCATCAGTTCCTCTCTACGCGCACCCATACGCACCTCAACGTCCTGAGCCATCGCATCCACCCAATACTGACAGGCCATAGCGAGAGCATCTAGTCTGTCATCATTGGTAAGTGCGCCACGGTCAGCCGTAATGCGCGTCAGCTGATACATCAGTTGGTAACGTAGTGCTTGCTCAGGGGGCAGGTGCTGACAGCTATCAAAGTCCTTCTGGATGACCTTCTTGTCCATCACCAGTCTGTGCTGGTTCATCACAGGTTCAAGGACATCGATGATACGACGTTCCTTCTGTGTGTTGTGACGGACTTCACTCATGGTTACCGAATGAACCTTGCTCAATACTGGCAGGAACAACTGGTTAAACATCCCGTCACCGAAGTTGGATTCAACGATAATCTCGTTAACCTTTTCTTCCTTAGCGATGACTGCGAGTTTCTGTAGTGCTTCCTCTGAGTACCCACCAGCTACACCGCCGCATCTGCGGACGTACAGGTAGCCATTGAGCATCTTTACGACTGCATACCCCGTTTCATCCTTACCGCGTCCTGAGGGGTCTATAGACATCACTGAGCCGCTATATTCGACGAACTGGTCAGACATAAACATGGGTCGATGGAGATGGTCACCGTTGAATGCCACGTTAGGTAATTCTTCGATGATATACTGGTTGTCAGATGACCATACGACCTTCTCAGGGGCCTCTAGGATAGGCACATCCATGATTACTAGGTCGGACGCCTTGAGAGGGTATCTCTCGGCATCAGAGAGCCTCGTATCGAGCATAAACTGTAGCGCAAACCCTGAGCGACCATAGGATGCTTCACGTTCCAATAAGTCAAAGTCTGAGAAGCGATTAGGGTCTGTAGGTTGACCTATGATTGTAGCGTCTGCCTTTAGGCTTCTGTCGATGAGGAGGGCGAGTTTACTCCCATATCCTATTGCTTGGTCTTCATTAGGGTATCTCGCTGGCCAGATGCTAACTTTGTACCCACGGTCGGGTAGTTTGTTGTAGAGGCTCTCTTGGTTTTGAGGTGTGCCGAGGTAGATAATGCGACCATCTGGTTTGAGGATAGCATTAAATTCCTTCACAGCCTCTGACAGCTTATCGCGCATCCCTTGGGTCATAGAGTTGTTCGGTACTTCGATGTCATCTGCGACGATTACATCTGCACGTGACCCTGCAAGCTGACCTGAGATACCCACAGACTTAACTGAGGGTGCGTGAGACGCAGCAGCAGGTGCCACATCGAAGCTAATCTTGGACTGTCTTTGGTCAGTCTTTGGCCGCAGGTGGGCCAAGATGTCCATCTCGTTGATGAGGCGAAGCGTAAACGTAGTGAAGTCATCAGAGCGGCTTTTAGATGCTGAGACGACCAAGATGTTTAACTGAGGGTTCATGTAGAGCAGCCAGACAACGTAGGCTGAAGTAATCCAAGATTTGCCCACCCCTCTGAATGCTTGGATAATCATTCGCTTGTCGCCGTGCTTTAGGTTGTAGGCGATGTCATATTGAACAGGGGTAGGGTCGGGGAGGTTAAGGTGCTTCCAGATAACGAAGAGGAACTTGCGGAAATCTGATAGCGGGTCTTTCGCTACGGGAATACCGAGCGAGGTGTTTGCTTTGAACATATTTATCCGTAGAGTTGTTGAGGCGAGAGAAAATTAGGGAAGAATGAAAAGTCTATGCGTAAAATCTTACTTGCACTGGTCTTGGCCATGGGAACTCAGGGCGTTGCCGCAGAAGACGCTGCTAAACCCGCAGAGTGGCTATTCGTGCATACAGCAGAGACTGCTGAAATGACTTCAGCCACGACACTGGTTATGCCAGTAACGAGAGACATCTTTGCGTTTACCGACAGACCTAATCGTCAGCACGCTTACATGAAGGCACCTCAGTTCGTGACTTTATGGGATGAAGGTAAAGGTGATACTTTCAAGGCTGACCCACCCAATGCTGTACTCACGTGGGTTGATGGCGGGAAAATGAAAGAAGCCGAAGTTCTTATCACCGATGCTAAAGTTGCTGGAGATGTTTACGGCATGGCGGTTCAGTATAGTGTCAAGTTTGAAGCTGGAGAGATGCCCGTGGGCAAAATAGGAGCCGGCAGCCTATTTGTGGATTCAAAGACACGACGCTAGTCGCTGTCTAGTCAGTGTTGGACCAATCTAGCGAACAGTTAACGCCGCAGTGTCTGTTTACGCTCGTCATGCCACAGATGATGTCAGGCAAGGCTGTTAGGAAGTAAAGCGTCCTCACCCACCAACAGCAGTGGGGATGCCAAGCGAGGTTGTTGCTTTGAACATCTTTATCCGTATTGTTGGTCTCAAATTAATAAGTTGGGATTGTCTATTATGAGTGAGGACAAAAAGCAGGCGTTGAGAAAATCATTCGCGGGTAAACCTGTGTCTCAAATGACCCCCGAAGAGCGCGATGTATTTGATGCGGATTTTCAATATGGTTTCGGTGGTAAGCCAGCCCAAAATAACGCGGCCACTAACGATGCTTCGCCAGAAGAGCCACGAGACTCAAATATATCGGTTCACCAGCTATTTGGCTTGTTTCAGAAAAAGTGAGAGGACTTGTTATGCATGGCGCATTAAGAATTTTAACGCTGGTATTGGTATTATACCTCGTTGGGCGTGAACTTATTCCCTATCTAATGGGCCTTTAACTCGCTCACATCGAAGTATGGGTCAGGCTTCAGTCTGCAGAAACGCTATGAAGCAATAAAATCCGTGGAACACCCTTGGTTAGGCTAGCCATGCAATAAATGCATGACGGGAATGTAGAGTTGTCCGATGCAGTGTGGGGTCAGAAACACTATTGTATAAGTTGTAAAAGCAAGGAGACTATTATGCTTAAACAATTTTTCAAAGCAATGACGATTGGTCGTCAGGGGTCAGCTGCCAGACACGCATTGCCATACCTCACAGACAGCCATTTGGACGAAATGGGTTTTACCCGTGATACTTTTGTAGAGGGTATCCAAGCCCGAGTTGCTGCTGAATTGGATGCTGCAGAGGCTCAAAAAGCCCAAGCCATACCATTAAATTCAAACCTGTTAGGTGCTGTTTGATTAGCGCCTGACAACACTACGCTAATGCCTCTGCATCTCACTCAGGTCAGCATCAGCATCGGTAAAGTCGGGCAGGGTACGCACTAGGTCACTTAAAGGCGAACCCTCTGCGGGTAAGGCATCAATGCCGTTGTCTTTAAGAAACTGTCGAGCGACGTTAAGGTCAGCCGATTTAGCCTCTGGGTCTTGAATGCGAAGGAGGAGGTTCTCTGCTAGCGTCTTGTGCAGCAGAGCCATCATTTCTTTCTCGGTCATTTGGATGTTTCGTAGGCTCAAGTGCCTAAATTGATGGTGTTACGTTTGTCATTTTATAATTCCAAAATTGTGTTGATAGGGGGAAATGACTATCGTTATGCTCAAGCCGAGGTTGTCACTCGCAAGTGGCCGCGTCGTTCATAGTTGATAGTCCGTCTGCCTAAGAAGGCATGACATTTGACCCATTAAGGAATTGTTATGTTTTTGAAAATTTTTGTCGTGCTTGTATTTGTTTTGCTGGCTTATTGGTGGTTATCTAGAAAGAGATAACAGGGGCTTTTAGCGTTATTCATAGTCCCAAGCTCTGCGCAGGTGTGTTGCCGTAATAGATGATACGAAATTCGAAGCTATTCTTCTGCTTACAGTTTGAGCAACGCGCTTTCTTCATCACTTCTTTGACCGTCATCTCTTTAGAATGACGTTCCATCAGGCTCTTTACTGAGACCTTTGATGAGTGGCCGCACTTACACTGAAAGTAGACATGCATGCCTGAGATGGATTGAAGTTCGGTCATGAGGTATACTTAGAAGAAATTGACGGGGGATAAACCGCTTTAATCTTAATGGTAGATATTCATGCAAAATAAAGTATCATTAAGATACGAAAATTGAATTAAGAAGAGGAGAGAAGAATGTCGATTAGAGCGATAATGATGGGTGCCTACAACTCAGAAGGAGCAAAGGGCATAATTGGCGGCTCGGATAGAATGGCCGCAGTCAAGGCGGTTGCTGAAGCAGCTGGTGGTTCTGTTAATCATGTAAGTTTTATGCGCGGAAGAATGGATATTATTGTCGATTTCAATGTGCCTGATGC
>Ga0209712_10001956_pt1 | contig 17255 bp, 14 predicted proteins | sample ArcOceMetagenome_FD_187443 | JGI IMG/M metagenome (GOLD analysis project Ga0209712, IMG submission 187443) | Marine eukaryotic phytoplankton communities from Arctic Ocean - Arctic Ocean - Greenland ARC118M Metagenome (SPAdes) (version 2) | ecosystem: Environmental > Aquatic > Marine > Oceanic...
CCGGTGTTGGTAAAACCGTCAACATGATGGAACTGATCAACAACATTGCAACAGAGCACAGTGGTCTGTCTGTATTTGCTGGTGTTGGCGAGCGTACTCGTGAAGGTAACGATTTCTATTACGAGATGCAGGAATCTGGTGTTGTAAACATCGAGACTCCAAGCGAATCTAAAGTAGCTATGGTATATGGCCAGATGAATGAGCCTCCAGGAAACAGACTGCGTGTTGCTCTGACGGGTTTGACCATGGCTGAGAAATTCCGTGACGAAGGTAAAGACGTACTGTTGTTCGTCGATAATATCTACCGTTACACCTTGGCAGGTACTGAAGTATCCGCACTGTTGGGCCGCATGCCTTCAGCGGTAGGCTACCAGCCTACCCTTGCTGAAGAGATGGGTGTTCTTCAGGAGCGTATTACTTCTACTAAGACCGGTTCTATTACATCAGTTCAGGCGGTATACGTACCGGCGGATGATTTGACCGATCCCTCTCCTGCAACCACATTTGCTCACCTTGACTCCACTGTTGTACTGAGTCGTGACATTGCCTCTAAAGGTATCTACCCAGCTGTAGATCCATTGGATTCAACTTCACGCCAGCTGGATCCACTGATTATCGGCACCGAGCACTATGCTGTTGCCCGTGGTGTACAGTCAGTATTGCAGCGTTACAAAGAGTTGAAAGACATTATTGCAATTCTGGGTATGGATGAGCTATCTGAAGAAGATAAGCAGGCCGTAGCACGCGCCCGTAAGATTGAGCGCTTCTTGTCACAGCCATTCCACGTCGCTGAAATCTTTACCGGTGCACCAGGTAAGTACGTTTCACTGAAAGACACTATTGCTGGCTTCCAGGGTATTCTGGACGGACAGTATGATGATCTGCCAGAGCAGGCGTTTTACATGGTTGGCTCGATTGACGAAGCTATAGAGAAAGCCAAGAAGTTCTAAAGCGAAGGCTTTAGAACCTAGTACTTTCGAAGACAGTACTTTCAAACCTATTAAGTTGCAGCAAGCAAAGGCAATAAAGACATGGCAATAACAGTGCATTGTGACATCGTAAGTGCGGATGAATCCCTGTTCTCTGGTTTAGTCGAGATGGTTGTTGCCACCGGCTCACTGGGTGAACTGGGTGTAACAGCCGGTCATGCGCCACTGCTCAGTGATTTGAAGCCCGGTCCAGTGCGTCTGGTAAAGCAGAATGGTGAAGAAGAAGTTTACTATCTGTCAGGTGGTTACCTGGAAGTACAGCCGAATAATATCTCTATTCTGGCAGACACTGCTGTACGCGCTGGTGATATTGATGAAGCTGCGGCAGCCGAAGCAGTCAAAGAAGCGGAGAGTGCCATCGCCAATCAGTCTGGTGAAATTGAGTACTCTAAAGCGGCTTCCATGCTAGCTCAGGCGACAGCTCAGTTGCGCACCGTGCAAACACTGCGCAAAAAGCTTGGCGGTTGATTGGCTAGAGCTGTTAATTAGATAGAGCAGTTGAAAAAGGGTGGCTACGGCCGCCCTTTTTTGTCGCTGAAATTTGAGGCCGCACAGGGCTGTGCGGCCAGCTTATACCGAGGCTTGTGTAGCCCCGCTTTTGACAGTAACCTGAGCCCCTAGATTATTATCCCGCCGCGATAAAAGTGAACAGACTATGACAAAAACGGATATTGTTATTCTCGCCGCAGGCAAAGGCACGCGCATGCGTTCCCAGCTACCCAAGGTACTGCATAAGCTTGCCGGTAAGCCCATGCTCACCCATGTGCTGGATGCTGCTGCGGCGATTGCCGATGCCCATAAAATAGTGGTAACCGGCCACGGAGCGGACACCGTTCGCGCCAGTTACAGCAACGCAGCATTTACCATGGTCGAGCAAACCCAACAGCTCGGCACAGGGCACGCCGTTCACTGCGCACTGCCCGAGCTTCGTGCCCAGGCTAAGGTGGTAATTCTCTACGGCGATGTCCCACTGATTACTGCCGCCACCATTTCCAATATGTTGGCTGCTGTCGATGACCAGCACATCGCCCTGCTCACCATAGACCTACCTGACCCGAGCGGCTATGGCCGTATCATTCGTGACAGCGAGAGCCAGATAGAAGCGATTATCGAACAAAAAGATGCCAGCCCCGAGCAGTTGCAGCTCTCTGAAGTGAACACCGGCGTTATGGCACTAACCACCGAACTGTTGGGCAGTTGGCTGCCACAGATCGGTAACAACAATGCTCAGGGCGAATACTATCTCACCGACTTGATCGCCATTGCCCGCAGTGCCGGCTATAGCATCAATGGGGTACAACCCAGCTCCGCCAGCGAGGTTGAGGGCATCAACAGTCGTCAACAACTGGCCAGCCTGGAGCGTGTTTACCAGCTTCAATTAGCTGAACAGCTCATGGCCTCAGGTACCAGTCTTGCCGATCCCACACGCTTTGATCAGCGCGGCAACCTAACCGTTGGGACTGATAACTTTATCGACGCTAACTGTCTCTTTGAAGGCAATGTCACCCTCGGCTCCAATGTCCACATAGGGCCGAACTGTCAGATTAGCGATAGTCATATAGGCGATGGCGTCGAAATAAAAGCCAACACCGTTATTGACCAGTCCACCATTGGTGACAATGCTGTACTCGGACCCTTTGCGCGGATTCGTCCCGGCACTCAGTTGGGGTCCAATACCAAAGTCGGCAATTTTGTCGAAACTAAAAAAGCCATTGTTGGCAACGGTAGCAAGATCAATCATCTCAGCTATGTGGGTGATGCCGAATTGGGTGAAAATGTTAACGTCGGCGCTGGCACCATTACCTGTAATTACGACGGTGTTAATAAGCATAAAACCAAAATTGGCGACAACAGCTTTATCGGGTCTAACAGTACTCTGGTGGCACCCGTCTCCATCGAAGAAGACGGATTTGTCGCCGCCGGTTCAACGATCAATTCAACTGTAGCTGCTGGAAATCTTGCAGTTGGCAGAGCCAAACAACGCAATATAGCGGGCTGGAAACGCCCGACTAAAAACAAATAGGAAGTTTGAATATGTGCGGAATTGTCGGTGCAGCAACTCAGCGAAATGTGTATAAAATTTTGATTGAAGGCCTTCGTCGCCTGGAATATCGCGGCTATGATTCTGCCGGATTATCGATAATCGATAATCACAAAAAATTGCAAACCCGAAAAAATATTGGCAAAGTTGCCGAACTAGTAAAGGTTGCAGAGGCCGATCCCATCAGCGGATCAACCGGTATCTCCCATACCCGCTGGGCCACCCACGGCGAGCCCAGCAGTATTAACTCTCATCCGCATAACTCCGCTGGCGTCTCAGTTGTACACAATGGAATTATTGAAAATCACGATGAACTACGTCGTGAAATGATTGCCGCGGGCTACGCGATTGTCTCCGCCACAGACACAGAAGTAGTGGCCCATCTGGTGCATTACTATTTACAACAAACACAGAATTTACGCACTGCGGTTGAGAAAACCATAACTCGACTCGACGGTGCCTATGCCCTCGGTGTTATAGCCGAAGATTTCCCCGATAAGATTATTGCGGCCCGCAGTGGCAGTCCACTGGTTATTGGTGTCGGCATAGATGAGAATTTCATTGCCTCGGATCAGATGGCCCTGCGTCAGGTTACTGACCGTTTTATCTTTTTAGAGGAAGGTGATCTGGTTGAGCTGACCAGCGCTGCCTACAGTATTTTTGATCAGTCAGGCGCCCAGGTTAAGCGCCCAATAAATGAGTTAGATGAAGCCGATCAGGTTGCAGAAAAAGGCCAGTACCGGCACTTTATGCAAAAAGAAATTTTTGAACAGCCCACCGTTTTGGCCAACACCCTAAGCGGACGCTTAGCTGCGGACCATATTCGCGAAGCTATTTTCGGTTACAAGGCCGACGCACTATTTTCCGAAACCCAGAATATTCATATCATTGCCTGCGGCACCAGTTTTCACTCCGGCCTGGTAGCCAAATATTGGATTGAAGAATATGCCGGTATCCCCTGCCATGTAGAAGTCGCCAGTGAATATCGTTACCGAAAAGTCCCGGTTCCAGCGGCGACGCTTTTTGTCACCATTTCTCAGTCCGGCGAAACCGCAGATACACTGTCCGCACTGCGCAAAGCCAAAGAAAACGGCTACCTCGGCTTTCTCGCCATCTGCAATGTGGCCAACAGTTCACTGGTACGTGAATCGGATATTTCACTGATGACTCTTGCCGGTCCCGAGATTGGTGTCGCCTCCACCAAGGCGTTTACCACCCAGCTGGCAGCACTACAGTTACTAGCAATCTCTCTGGCCAAACACCGAGGGTTGGATGCAGCAGTTGAAAAAGAGTTGGTGGAAAACCTGCACCAACTGCCGCAACTTTGTAGCCAGGTTCTAGCACTTGATTCGGTTATTGAAGCGGTCTCAGAATCTTTTGCGAATAAACAGCATGCACTGTTTTTAGGTCGCGGTGAGCAGTATCCCATTGCCCTAGAAGGTGCACTGAAACTAAAAGAAATTTCCTATATTCACGCTGAGGCTTATCCCTCAGGTGAATTAAAGCATGGGCCTTTGGCCCTTGTTGATGAAGATATGCCTGTGGTTACTGTGGCACCGAATAATCAGTTATTGGAAAAATTAAAATCCAATTTGCATGAAGTGCGCGCCCGCGGTGGCCAGCTTTTTGTCTTCGCCGATGTCGCCAGCGGCTTTGTCAGCGAGCCTGGTACTACGGTTATCGACATGCCCCATGTGCCAAAAAGTCTCGAAGCGATTATTTATACCCTGCCACTACAGATGCTTTCCTACCATGTTGCCTTGCTCAAAGGCACTGACGTAGATCAGCCGCGCAACTTAGCGAAATCAGTCACAGTGGAATAGTTTTGGGTAGTGGGGTTGCTCACTTTTGACTAGCGAGACGTTGTGAAATCTTGATGCTATCTATGGTAGTTTACTAAACTATAGTTTACTGACCTATACTTTCCGAACCTGAGGTTACATTATGAATAAATTTACCCCCTTCTTCTGTTTATTAATTTTACTAATTCCTATCTCAGGATGCTCGCATGCTGAAGAGTCCGATATAGGACTTTGGGATAGTGAAGACTGTAAAAAAGTTAGTGAGGCCGCAGGACTTTTCTTATATACGTCTGGGGAATTATTAAAAACTGCAGGCAAAGAAAAAAAAGCAGGAAAAGAGAAAAAATCTGAGAAATCATATGCTGCAGCAATGTATTTTTCGGAGTTATCTGAGAATGCGGCAAAGAATTTTGAGGCATTCTGCAAGAAATAATAACTAATAAAAAAACTACATCCAAGTACATTAAGTCACACTTGAGTAGCAAAAAAGAAAAAGAAAAAGAAAAAGAAAAAGAAAAAGAAAAAGAAAAAAATAAATAGGACAGTAAAAAATGAAATTATTCAGAGCAGGCCTCCTGCCCACTCTATTGTTATTAAGTATGATCACTTTTGCCGAGTCAACTGTTCCCGGCTATTGGAAAAGTATTGATGATCAAACAGGTGAGGTCACTGCATTCTGGAAGCTAGAGATTAAGGATAATCGCCTCCTGGGTTATCTGGTCAATTACCCCGGTATGAAACCCGAAAATGTCTGTATGCAGTGCAAGGGCGAATTACAGGAATTCTTTGAAAAACCTATCAACAATACAGCTTGGTTGAATCTCAGCAAAAACCGCAATGGAATTTGGCAGGAGGGTTACATCATTGACTCAGGTAAGGGTGAAAAATACAAAGCGAAAGTATGGGTAGAAGACGGTAATTTGATGATGCGAGGATATATTGGTTTCTTCTTCCGCACGCAAACTTGGCTTAGAACTGACCAAGCCGCTGTGGCACAAGCAACATTTGATCAATAATCACGTCACTTAACTTCTTTCATTATATGTGAATTAGATTTCAATGCAGTCCTTTGGAGAAAATATGATCATTATTTATATCCATGCTTTTTTTGCTCTGACCGCAGTTCCACTGGGGTTGTATATTTTCCTCACCAGAAAGGGCACAACGAAACATAAACTCTTCGGACGAATCTGGGTTGCCTGGCTGTTAACTATTTCTTTAACTGCAATATTTATTCAGGAAATTACCCCTGGGGAATACTCCTTCATACACCTATTGATTCCCCTGACCATAGGTTCTCTAATTTACTCTATCTGGAGTATCAGGAAATTTAAGAAAACCGCTCTAGCGAAATACAAGTATGGCCATATGTCTTCGATGATCGGCGTGTATGTGGGGGCGCTTGTTCTGGCTGGGGCGTTTACGCTTATGCCTGGAAGGTTATTTTACGAACTTTTATTTGGATAACCCGGCTATTGATGCCAGTCTTAATCCAAAACAGGATAATTATGTTTAACGCCCTAGATCACCTTATTATCGCTGTTAAAGACTTAGATAAAGCAGAAAAAAATTACTCAAAAATATTTGGTCTCAGTCCGGTATGGAAGGGCGAGCACGCTGAGTTCGGCACCAGTAATTGTCTGTTTAATTTTCAAAATACCTACTTTGAACTTTTATCCGCTACGGGCGAAGGCGCGGGGGCAGATCTAGTGAACGGTCATCTAGAGAAAAGTGGTGAGGGCCTAATAGGCGTGGTATTTGGAACCGATAATATCAGTGGCGTTTCAACTTTTCTGCGAGAAAAAGGTTTTAGTACCCCTGACCCATCCGATGGAGAAGGCAGTAATTTCAAAGATAAAAAAATACGAAAATGGAAAAATCTCTTTTTGCCGCCAGAGCTTACTCGAGGCCTTTTTTCCTTTGTCATTCAACACACAGAGGGCGAGCTCCCCACGGCCAAATCCTATGATCCTTCATGCATAAGAAAGTTAGATCATCTGGTTATCCAAACCAATGATGCGGATGGGCTGATCAAGATCTACCGAGATGTCTTTAATATCAGGCTGGCGCTGGACAAGATTGTCGAACGTTGGAAAATTAGAATACTATTTTTCAGGCTGAATAAAACAACCTTAGAAATCGTCGAAAAACCTGATGACCAGGAATCTAAGGATAAACTATGGGGCCTGACCTGGGATGTTGAAAATATTGAGCAAGCCCATCAAAGACTATTGAGCGAAGGCGTGGATGTGACGCCAATTAAAAAAGGGATAAAAGAAAATACCCTTGTTGCGACAATAAAGTCCCATACCCACAATGTCCCGACGTTGCTTATTCAGCACCTAGAATAAATTTTACAGCCAGCTCAATCGATTCGCAGTGAGGACAGCCCTGATTGCAATTGCTGCAAGTGGGCCTGAAGCTGCGGCCCTTTTTTCTGTGCCACACCAATGGCCAGTACATCGATAACCGCCAAGTGCGCAATCCGTGATGACAGCGGCGTGTAAATCTGAATATCTTCCTTGGCATCAATTTCAATGGCAATACTGGCACTGCGCGCTATAGGCGTGCCGCTGGGTGCCAGGCCGATCACAATACCCCCTGACTGCTTAACCAATTCCATAGAATCCAACAGTGCCTGGGTGCGCCCCGATTGCGATATGGCTACCACCACATCTCCGGGTTGCAGGGAGGTGGCGGACATATTCTGTAGGTGAGGATCCGAGTAGGCCGCAGAGGTAATCTGCAGCCGGAAGAACTTATGCTGTGCATCAAAGGCCACCGCTGCGGAGGCCCCAAAGCCGTAAAACTCTACCCGTTGTGCACTGCAAATAGCGGCGACTGCGGCTTCAAGATTTTCCAGCGCCAAGCTGTCGCGCACCTTCAATAGAGTATCTACAGTGGAATCAAAAACCTTGTGGGTGTATTCCCGTGTTGAATCTGTATCAGTTACCGCTATCTGCCCATAACTCGGGCTGGATGCCAGCTGTTGCGCCAGGGCTAGCTTAAAGTCTTGAAAACCGTGACAGCCCACTGCACGACAGAAGCGCACCACTGTTGGCTCGCTAACCCCCGCCTGTTGCGCCAGATCGACAATGCGCATGCGGATCACGCCGAGCGGTTCTTTGAGAACAAATTCGGCGACTTTGCGCTCCGATTTACGGAGATCGCCCATGGTGTCGCTGATGGTTTGGGTAAGCTGTGCGGGTTTCATAGTGAGGCCAATAGTGGAGCTAATAGTAGGGCGAATGGTAGGTTTAAAAGGTCAGCCAAATCGAGTTATGTAAAAAATTTACAAGAAAAGCGCCAATAATGCCAGTTTTGTAGTAAATAAATGTTTCGGGTGTGTCAGCGGGGCAGGAATAAACTCTCAGTAAACCTCAGAATGGCCAACAACTTCGGGGAACATGTTGTTAGAATACTGCGCTATGGATGTTACCTCGATACTCGACAAATTAAACGCGGCGCAAGAAGAAGCGGTTACCAGCGACAAGCAGCACCTCTTGGTGTTGGCCGGCGCAGGTAGTGGCAAGACTCGTGTGCTTGTGCACCGCATCGCCTGGAAAATTCAGGTTGATAACCTTTCTCCCTACTCGATCTTGGCGGTGACCTTCACCAACAAGGCAGCCCGTGAAATGCGCCAGCGCATCGATGAGTTGATGGGTATGTCACTGCGTGGCATGTGGGTGGGGACTTTTCATGGTTTGGCTCATCGCCTATTAAAAATCCATTGGAAAGACGTCAAGCTGCCAGAAAATTTCCAGATCCTCGACTCCGATGACCAGTTGCGTCTGGTTAAGCGGGTTATGCGCAGCATGGATCTGGATGAGCAGCGCTGGCCGCCGAAACAGTCACAGTGGTGGATTAACGGACAAAAAGATGAGGGTCTGCGTGCCGCTCATATCCAGGAAACCGGTGATCCCCATATGGCCACCATGCTGCGCATCTACCGCGAGTATGAAGAGGTCTGCAATCGCCTAGGGGTGATCGACTTCGCCGAGCTGCTACTCCGTGCTCTGGAGCTGTGGCGAGATCACCCCGCGGTACTCGACCATTACCAGCAGCGCTTTCAACATATCTTGGTCGATGAGTTTCAAGATACCAACGCGGTGCAGTATGCCTGGCTGAGATTGCTTGCCGGCAAGCGGTCTGGTGTCACCGCGGTGGGCGACGATGATCAGTCGATTTATGGCTGGCGCGGTGCCAAGGTGGAAAATATTCTCCACTACGAGCGCAACTATCCAGATACCCACACAGTTAAGTTGGAGCAAAACTATCGCTCCACCTCCAACATTCTCGCTGCCGCCAATGCGGTGATTTCAAAGAACGCTGAGCGCCTCGGGAAAAGTCTCTGGACCGATTCCGGTGAGGGCGAGCCTATTGCTCTCTATGCCGCGTTTAATGAGCATGACGAAGCGCGCTATATTGCCGATCGCCTGCAGACCTGGGTCAACCAAGGTAACCTTCGGGCAGACTCGGCGATTCTCTATAGATCCAATGCCCAGTCACGGGTACTTGAGGCAGCCCTTCTACAAGCGGATATTGCCTACCGCATTTATGGTGGCCAGCGCTTCTATGAGCGTCTGGAGATTAAGAACGCCCTGTCCTATCTGCGCATGATGATGAACTGTCACGACGATGTCGCCTTTGAGCGGGTGGTCAATGTGCCACCTCGCGGTATTGGTGATCGCACGGTTGAGACCATTCGTGCGCTGGCTCGGGAAGATCAAATCTCTATGTGGCGCGCCTCGGAAAAGATAGTCACTGAAAAGCGCATGCCTGGCAGAGCCATTAATGCCGTCGCTGTCTTTTTAGAGCTGATCAATGAAATGAGCGGACAGCTGGAAGAGTTAGAACTCTATGAGCAGGCTGAAAATGCCATCCAGCGCAGCGGTCTTATCGAGATGCACAAGCGTGAGAAAGGCGAGCGCGGTCAGGCACGGGTGGAAAACTTGGAAGAACTGGTTGGCGCCTGTCGCAACTATGAAGCGGAAGATAAAGATCTGCCGATACTGCCGCAGTTTCTCGATCAGGTGGCCCTGGACTCTGGCGATCGTCAAGCCGACGAAGATCAAGACGCAGTTCAGCTGATGACCTTGCACAGCGCCAAGGGCTTGGAGTTTCCCCTGGTGTTTATTGCTGGCGTCGAAGAAAATTTATTCCCCCACAAAATGTCACTGGATGAACCGGGCCGTCTCGAAGAAGAGCGTCGCCTTGCCTATGTGGGTATTACCCGCGCCATGCAGAAGCTCTATCTGACCTTTGCCGAAAGCCGCTCTATTTACGGCACCGAGTCGTTTAATTCGGTATCGCGCTTCGTTCGGGATATTCCCAAAGAAGTCATCGAAGAGGTTCGTCTGCAAAACACCATCAGCCGACCCACCAGCTATGCATCTAGTGCCTCCAATGGATTAATGCGCAGCGACTCTGGTGATGAAACCGGTTTTTCTCTGGGCCAGGGGGTTAATCACCAGGTCTATGGTGAGGGTGTGATATTAAATTTTGAAGGCAATGGCCCACGTGCCAGAGTGCATGTTCGCTTTGCCGAAGTAGGGACTAAAATATTGATTTTAGCCTCGGCTAATCTGGCGTCACTCTAAGAAGATGCAGTATATGCCGGTGGCCGAGACAATAAGTCGCCAGCGGCTAACAGGAAAATAAGGGGATCAAAATGCGTATAACTTGGGTCGCACTACTGTGCCTTTCATTGATCGGTTGCGGCAGCGAAGGCAGTAAGACTGACGCCGTTGCAGAGACTCAACCGGCACAGACTTTTAACTGGAAGCTAGTCACCACCTGGCCGAAAAACTTTCCCGGTCTCGGCCTAGCGCCAGAGTACTTCGCGGAAAATGTCGAGCGCATGAGCAATGGCCGCCTGAAGATCAAAGTCTTTGGTGCCGGACAGCTGGTGCCGGCTTTTGAAGTTTTTGATGCCGTCTCTCAGGGCACTGCCGAGATGGGTCATGGCGCGGCTTATTACTGGCAGGGCAAGATTCCCGCCAGTGCATTGTTTACTGCAGTTCCCTTTGGTCTCAATGCCCAAGAAATGAACGCTTGGTTGCATTACGGCGGTGGTCTTGAGCTGTGGCGCGAACTCTACGCGCCGTTTAATTTGGTGCCCTATGCCGGCGGTAATACCGGTGTGCAGATGGCCGGTTGGTTCAACCGTGAGATCAATTCTATGGCCGATATTCAAGGCCTGAAGATGCGTATTCCCGGTCTCGGCGGTGAAGTCTTTACCCGCGCCGGTGGTATGTCGGTGCAGCGCTCCGGTGGCGAAATTTACACCTCTATGCAAACCGGTGAAATTGACGCTGCCGAGTGGGTTGGCCCCTACAATGATCTGGCCTTTGGTTTCCATCAGATTGCCAAGTATTACTATTTCCCTGGCTGGCAAGAGCCGGGCCCGACTCTGGAATTAATTATTAATAAGCAGGCGTTGGAGTCTTTACCTGAGGATCTTCAGGCCATTGTTGAGTCCGCTGCCCGTGCCGCCAACCAAAACATGCTCGATGAATATACCGCGAGAAATAATGCGGCGCTGATTGAGCTGGTTGAGACCCATGGGGTGCAGGTTAAGAAATTGCCTGATGATGTGTTGGCTGAGTTGCAGCGCATCTCCATCATAGTGGTGGACGAGATGGCCGCTGAGGATCCTCTGGCTCAGCGCATCACCGATTCCATGCGCGCCTTTGCAAAGCAGTCTAAGGCCTATCATGGCATTTCAGAAGAAGCCTATTACAAGGCTCGCGGACAAGAGTAGCCCGCGCTCTAATCATGCTGGGTCTAAGAGATTGGGCTCAGCTGGTTTAGTTCTTCCAAAAGGTTGGTGTAAACAGCACCAGCAAAGTGAAGATCTCCAGACGTCCCAGCAACATTCCCCAGCACAGCACCCACTTGGCAAAGCTATTGAGTTCGGCAAAGTTGATCGCCACCTCACCTAATCCAGGCCCGAGATTGTTTAGCGATGCAGCGGTAGCGGACCAGGCGGTGACATAGTCTAGGCCCGAGCCCAACAGCAGCAGCACCATCAAATAGAAGATCGCCAGATAGGCGCCAAAGAATGCCCAGATTGCGTCGGCGACGCGGCTGGGTATGCGACGGTTGTGAATCTTAATCGGTAGCAGCGCATTGGGGTGTACCAAGCGATAGATCTCACGAAAGCATTGCTGACCCAAAATAAGCATGCGCCCTATCTTGATGCCGCCGCCGGTGGATCCCGCACAGGCACCAAAAAACGATAAAAAGATCAAAAAGAACGGCAGGAATGTCGGCCAGGCACTGAAGTTGTCGGTGGTAAAGCCGGTGGTGGTCATAATCGAAATCAGGTGAAAGCCACCCTGACGGATACTCTCGCTCCAGCCATAGGTACCACTGTAATAGAGGTACAGGCAGGTAATCGCCACACCACCAATCAGCAGATAGATATACATCCGCGCTTCCGGATCCGCCCAGTAGTGGGTGATCTTGCGATCGTGCCAGACATGAAAATGCAGGGCAAAGTTCATCCCTGAGATCACCATAAAGAAGGCGCAGATAGCCATAATCGCCGAACTATCAAAGAAGCCAATACTGGCATCATGAGTCGAAAAGCCGCCGATGGAGACGGTGGAAAAGCTATGGCTGATAGCATCGAAGCCGGACATGCCCGCCAGCCAATAGGCCAGGGCACAGACCGCCGTCAGGGCTAAGTAAATCTTAAATAGCACATTGGCGGTCTCGCGGATTCGCGGGGTCAGTTTGGAGTCTTTAACTGGCCCAGGCGTTTCGGTGCGATAGAGCTGCATACCGCCGACGCCGAGCATCGGCAGAATCGCCACTGCAATCACTACGATACCTATACCGCCGAGCCACTGCAGTTGCTGGCGATAGTAGAGGATTGATTTCGGCAGGTCGTCTAAACCAGAGATAACCGTTGCGCCAGTGGTGGTTAGACCAGAAACCGACTCAAACAGTGCGTTGATAAAGCTTAGGTTGGGCGCCTCGGCCAGCATCAGCGGCAGCGCACCAAAGGTACTCAGTACTAACCAAAAGCAAACCGTGATCAAAAAGCCGTCGCGGGTGCGCATATCCGCGTTCACCTGTTTCGACGGCAACCAGAATGCCAGCCCTACCGCCAGGGTAATACCAAAGGCGATGGCAAAGGTAGACGAAGTATTTTCTCCATATAAAACCGCCACCAAAATCGGTGGCAACATGGTCAGGCTGAAGATCATCAGCAGCAGTCCAAGTATTCTGGCTATGATATTGAGATGCATTAGTGGCTATGCCCCAAATGGTTTAGTTGGTCTAGATGACCTAAAAAAATGAGAAGCTCACAGAGAACAGTTTTTCGATCGCTTTGGTGTTGGCTTTATCAACCACAAAGACAATCACATGGTCGCCAGTCTGAATCACCGTGTCGTGATGGGCGATAAGCACTTCACCTTTGCGCACTAAGGCAGCAAGGGTCGCACCAGGTGGCGATTTAATATCGCCGATGGCGCGGCCCACAACCTTGGAGCTCTTTTCGTCACCATGAACAATTATTTCTAATGCTTCTGCGGCACCACGGCGCAGTGAGTGCACACAAACCATATCCCCCTGACGCACGTGGGAGAGCAGTGAACTGGTGGTCGCCTGCTGCGGCGAGATGGCAATATCAATCACTCCACCCTGCATTAGGTCGGCATAAACCGGGTTGTTAATCAATGTCATTACCTTGCGCGCGCCGAGCTTTTTCGCCAGCAGCGAGGCCATGATATTCACTTCATCATCATTGGTCAGGGCCAGAAACACATCGGTTTTATCGATATTCTCATCGAGCAATAACTCTTGATCGGTAGCCGAGCCATTTAGCACCACTGTCTTATTGAGTTTTTCAGACAGATGGCGGGCCCGCTCAGTGGAGTACTCGATGATCTTGATGTTGTAGTCTTTTTCCAAGGCCTGGGCCAAACTGAAACCAATATTGCCGCCACCAGCAATCATCAGCCGGTGATAGGGCTTTTCCAGTCGCCGCAGTTCGCTCATGACCTTGCGGATATTCTTTTTCGCCGCGACAAAAAACACTTCATCGCCGTCTTCAATAACCGTTTCACCGGTGGGGAAAATCGCCCCGTCTTTGCCAAAGACCGCAGCCACTCGGGCATCGGCATTGGGCATATGTTCTTTTAAGAAGCGCAGTTGCTGACCTACCAGTGGGCTATCTTTTACCGCACGCAGGCCCACCAGCTGAATGGCGCCGTCGGCAAAATCTAAAACCTGCAGCGCACCGGGCTGTTCGATCAATTTTTGGATGTAGTCCTTAACCACCATCTCCGGCGTGATCATCACGTCCACAGGCATATGCTTGTCGTTGAAGAGCTTTTCTTTATATTTTGGATTGGTGTAGTTGCGTGAGCGGATGCGGGCAATTTTAGTGGGGGTGTGAAATAGCGAGTAGGCCACCTGACAGGCGATAATATTGATCTCGTCGCTGTTGGTTACCGCCACCAGCATATCGGCCTCTTCGATACCCGCATTGACCAGCACATCTGGGTGTGACCCGGTGCCGATTACAGTGCGAATGTCGAGACGATCCTGAAGTGCGCGCAGAGTCGCTTCATTGATATCAACAACGGTTATATCGTTGTACTCGCGGGCGAGATGCTCTGCGAGTGTGCCGCCAACCTGCCCTGCCCCAACAATTATTATTTTCATTACTTAATAGCCCGGCTCGTTATCCGCTTACGTCTGGCTTGTTTTACGCAACCGTGCGTAATAAAACCCGTCGTTGCCATTGATCATGGGAAACAACTGGCGCCCAAAATCGGTCTTGATTCCCCACTCAGCTTCTATGGTATATAACGCGGCTGCAGGGGTCTCCGCTAAAAATTTCTCGATCACCTGATCGTTTTCCTGAGGCAGAACCGAGCAGGTTGCATATAAGAGTATGCCGCCCTCGTCCAGACACTGCCAGAGGCTGCACAGTAGCTGTAGCTGTAATTCGGCTAGCTTAACAATATCCGTCGACTTGCGCAGCAGTTTGATATCCGGGTGGCGGCGAATCACGCCACTGGCGGAGCAGGGGGCGTCGAGCAGGATGCGTTGGAATGGCACAGTATCCCACCAATCATCGATTGCGCTGGCGTCGCCAATGACCAAATCGGCCTTTAGCCCAAGGCGCTGAAGGTTCTCCTCAACCCGGGGCATGCGTCGACTTTCCAGCTCCACGGCAACCACTTTATTGAGCTGTGGCTGGGCCTCGAGAATATGGCAGGTTTTGCCGCCGGGGGCACAGCAGGCGTCCAGCACCTGTTGATTGGGTTCCAGTTCCAGCAAAACTGCCGCCAGCTGAGCTGCTTCATCTTGCACACTCACTGCGCCTTCGGCCCAGCCCGGCAGTGTGGCAACATCAGTTGCCGATTGCAGCTGAATACCCTGCTCGCTGAATTGAGTGGCGGTAGCCTCTACATTGGCGGTGCTGAGCTGTTGCAGATACTCATCTCGTGAGCCCTGTAACTGATTAACCCGTAAGGTCATTGGCGCTTGCTGATTATTGGCCGCGAGAACTTCTATTGCGACGCCAGAGCCCCATGAATTGAATAGACCGTCGAGCAGCCACTGGGGATGGGCGCGGACAAAAATAGGGTTTTTACTGAGCTTGGCTTCCAGTTCAGTGCGCTGACGGAGGAAATTTCGCAGCACCGCATTGACCAGGCCTTTGGCCCAGGGGCGCTTGAGCTTGGTCACTGCAGTAACAGTTTCATTGATCGCCGCGTGATCGGCGATACGGGTGTGCATGAGCTGATAGAGTCCGCAGGCCAGCAGACCCTGAACCTCAAATTCTTTTTCGCGCATGGGTTTTTGCATCAGCTCTTGCAGCAGCAGCTCAATGGTCGGATACCAGCGCAAGGTGCCAAAACAGAGCTCTTTAAACAGGCCGATATCTTTTTCAGCCACCTTGCTGGCGTACTCGGGAAGCAGTGCTGAGAGTGATTTGCCACGCAGCACCTGAGCGATGACTTCGGCGACGGCGACGCGGGTGTTGATCAAGAGCCTAACAGCGTGCGGGGGGCGAATAACTCGCCGCGGGATTTGAGTATTTCAGAGACGGCCATGCGCGATTTTCCCGGCAGCTGTATTTCGGTGATAAGGAGTGATTGCTCGCCGCAGCTGACCAGCAAGCCAGCGTTATCCGCTGAGATAATTTGACCTGGCGGGATATTGACTTCTGTTGCTGCCGCCTCGGCCTGCCAAACCTTGATGCGCAATTCGCCCAAGGTGGTATAGGCCGCGGGAAAAGGATTAAAGGCGCGAACCTGACGATCCAATACCTGGGCCGGCTGGCTCCAGTCGATCAGGGCTTCCTGCTTGGTGATTTTTGCTGCATAGCAGCTCAGCTGATCATCTTGGTCCACAGCCACCGCACGACCTGCGGCGATGGACTCTAATGTGTGCAGTAGTGCTGGCGCGCCGAGCTGTTCTAATTTGTGGTGCAGGCTGGCGCTGGTTTCGCTGGGGTCAATTTCACAGCGGCAAACACTGAGCATGGCACCGGTGTCGAGGCCGGCATCCATCTGCATAATGGTGACACCGGTTGCCGGGTCTCCTGCTTCAATGGCGCGCTGAATCGGTGCGGCGCCGCGCCAGCGGGGCAAAATGGAGGCATGAACATTGATACAGCCGAGTCGTGGGGCATCCAGTACCGGCTGCGGCAGGATAAGGCCGTAGGCCACCACCACCATAATCTCTGCCTGTAGGGCATTTAAAAGGCGCTGCTGTTCAGGGTCTTTTAGAGACTGGGGCTGAAATACTGGCAGCTGATACTCGAGGGCGAGTTTCTTAACTGGGCTGGAGGTCATTTTTTTGCCGCGGCCCGCGGGGCGGTCCGGCTGGGTATAGACGCCGATAACGGAATGCTCAGGAGCATTGAGCAGCGCTTGCAGATGTGCTGCGGCGAAGTCTGGGGTTCCGGCGAAGAGAACTCTCAAGTGGCTGACGCCCTATGTATTCTGGCGGTGAATTTTTTCAAGCTTTTTGCGAATGCGCTGGCGTTTAAAGGGCGACAGATAGTCGACAAATAATTTACCTTCCAAGTGATCAATTTCATGCTGTATGCACACCGCGAGCAGACCCTGGGCTTCTTCTTCAAAAGCATTGCCCTCGCCATCCAGTGCCCGAATCATCACATGGGCCGGGCGGTCAATCTTGCCATAAAAGCCGGGCACCGAAAGGCAGCCCTCTTCATAGGGATCAACACTGTCGTCGAGCACTTCGATCTCAGGATTGATAAAGACCCTGGGGCCTATATCGTCGTCGCCCAGATTCATAACGATCACCCGCTGGTGAACATCCACCTGAGAGGCGGCCAGGCCAATACCCTGGGCATCCTTCATGGTGTCAAACATGTCCGCGACCAGACGTTTGATTGTCTCATCCACGGTGGTGACCGGCTTGGCA
>Ga0209712_10001957_pt1 | contig 17254 bp, 13 predicted proteins | sample ArcOceMetagenome_FD_187443 | JGI IMG/M metagenome (GOLD analysis project Ga0209712, IMG submission 187443) | Marine eukaryotic phytoplankton communities from Arctic Ocean - Arctic Ocean - Greenland ARC118M Metagenome (SPAdes) (version 2) | ecosystem: Environmental > Aquatic > Marine > Oceanic...
TCGATAAATTTCAGCGGTGCCAATGCGCACGCCACCAGGATTTAAAATTGCATCACTTCGGCCATGAATGATTAAACTGGTATAAGGCTTTGTGTCTATTGTGTGTTCAATTTTTTCGGCAAAATCGCCATGGGCCCATATGTTGTTGAAGCGATTAAAGTAGCTATTAATGTACTTCTCATTGTTCGGGTCGTTATAAAAACCAATAGGCATGCTAGGAAACGGCTTTTCACAAACCAGCTCACCACGTTCGCCAGAATTAGCAGCAATGGCTTTGCCTGAATCATCAAATACATTCACCGCCATGCCCAGACCTAAGCATTGTAGTTCGCCTTTATAGACAGGCAAAATTGGATTGCCCAATGTAAAGCAAGAAACAATATCGGTGCCCCCTGCAATACTGCTTAGGCATACATCAGATTTAATATGCTGATAAACAAAATCAAAACTTTCATTACTCAAAGGCGAGCCAGTAGAAAGTATGGTTTTAAGGTGAATTAAGTCATGTTCTTGCTTAGGCTGATAATGGGCTTTTTCTAGGGCGCTGATGTACTTTGCACTGGTGCCAAAGATACTGATGTTTTCAGCTTGTGCCATATCCCATAAAACATGAGGGCCAGGATGAAAAGGCGAGCCATCATAAATAACCAAGGTTGCCCCAGTCATTAGGGTACTGACCATCCAGTTCCACATCATCCAACCACAGGTAGTGTAATAAAATAATGCATCACTTTGTTTGACGTCGGTATGAAACGCTAACTCTTTATAGTGTTGCAATAATGTTCCGCCAGCACTGTGTACAATGCACTTCGGTGCACCTGTGGTGCCAGAGCTATATAAAATATACAGGGGGTGATCAAAGGGTTGCGGGTTGAATTGAATGTCAGTGGCGTCATTATCTAAACAGGTTTGCCACAGTTGAACAGGTGGCTGGCAATCAAGTTCTATGCTTGCTTGTTTGCCTGAAATGTTTAAATCCGTGTACGGCACCACAATGACGTGCTCGATGCTGTGTAGTTGCTGGATTATAGGGTTTAACTTTTTAAGACTATTGAGTGTTTTACCGGCATAAAAATAACCGTCAGTGGTGAGTAATACCTTGGGTTTGATTTGACCAAAGCGATCCAGTACTCCTTGCATACCAAAGTCTGGTGAGCAACTTGACCAGACAGCGCCTAGGCTTGTGGCCGCCAACATGGCAATAATGGCTTCGGGCACATTAGGCATAAAGCCAACAACACGATCCCCTGGTTCAACGCCTAAAGATTTAAGGTGATCACTGAGCTTTGCTACATGACTATATAGTTGAGCATAACTCAGTTGTTGCTGCTTGCCGCGCTCGTCGTAAGAAACAATGGCTTTGCTGTCATCGCGAAATTTTAATAGGTTTTCAGCAAAATTAAGCTGAGCGCCACTAAACCATTTTGCACCAGGCATCTTATCGCCGTGCTCTAATACACTGGTATAAGGGGCATGTTGAGTAAACGCGCCGAACTCCCAAACATACTTCCAAAATAAATGGGGTAAGCGAATGGAAAAATCATGTAGGGCCTGATAGTGCTGAACATTATGACCGTCTTCGCCGATGAAATTCATCAGGGCTTTCATATTGCTTTGCTCAATACGCACGGAAGAAGGGGACCATAAAGGGCTTGTCATACTGGGCTCCAACAAGGTTTTTATCATTATAAGCGCGTAATCTTGCGTCAAAACCTAACATTTGTGAAATTTATAATACTAGCTAATTGATAGATTATAGTAATTAATCGATCAAACCAAGCGCTTGCTTGGTTTGATCGATTGCGATAAGGTAGGGAAACGCTGCCAGTTTTAATGTGCATTTTGAATATCGGGGAAAATAAAAATGAGCGATAAAGTCGTTATTACCTGCGCCCTTACTGGGGTATTAACCAATCCAGAGCAACACCCAGTACCAGTGACAGCCAAGCAAATGGCGGCTTCTGCCAAAGAGGCTTATGACGCAGGTGCCAGCTGCATGCACATTCATTTTCGCCAGCAAACCCAAGGTAAAGGACACTTGCCTTGCTGGGAACCAGAAGTGGCCCTTGAGATCAGTGATGCTATTCGTGAAGCCTGCCCTGGGGTCATTATTAATTACACCACAGGTACGATTGGTCGTGATCAACAGGGCCCGATTGACTGCATCAAAATGGGCAAGCCAGAAATCGCGGCCTGTAATGCAGGCTCTTTGAATTACCTAAAAACCCGCTCTAACGGTACTTGGGCTTGGCCACCGATGTTATTTCAAAATACTGTGGATAAGATTCAAGAATTACTTGAAGTGTGCAAAGAAGAAGGCTGTCGTCCTGAGTTTGAATGCTTTGATTTGGGGATTGTACGCAGTGTGGGTATGTTCCAAGAAGTAGGCATGTGGGACAAACTGGATTACAACCTAGTGATGGGTGTGAATTCCGGTATGCCGGCTGACCCGGATTTATTACCCATTATTTTGAAATACCTGAAACCGGGCAGCCATTGGCAGGCCACGGTTATTGGCCGTGAAGAAGTGTGGAGTGTGCATAAAAAAGTAGCAGAGCTGGGCGGTAATTTACGCACAGGTCTTGAAGATACTTTCTATCTTCCCGGTGGTGAAAAAGCCACAAGCAACGGCCAGTTGATAGAAGCCATGGCCAAAGTCGCCCGTGATGCGGGTCGTGAAGTGGCGACGCCAGAAGAAGCACGTCAAATATTCTTATAATAAAAACCGTTGATTAGACGATTTAAAATTAAACAGGCTTCGGCCTGTTTTTTTTGTTCATCTATACTTAAACCACATTTAGAAACAAACAGGCCAAGATGATGAGCATGATCTTAAGATGGACATTATTACTAACCTCTATGCTGTTGCTAAGCGCCTGCCTCGATTTTTCAAAAGATGATGACGACGATGACAAAAAAGGGGATCGGCCCGATGAAGAAGATGGCATAGGGTATTTCATCGATAGTCCCGTGCAGGGCTTAACGTATCAGTCCTCCAGTTATTCAGGCACCACGGATGAAGATGGCCGTTATGAGTATGAAGAGGGCGAAACGATGACCTTCAAGCTTGGCTCTTTGATTTTAGGATCGGTGACCGCAGCCAAAGCAATTCATGTGAGTGATCTGTTTGATGACCCTGAAGCAGATGACACGGATACTCTAAATCTTGCTAGATTACTGCTGACACTAGACAGTGATGCAGACTCCGACAATGGTATTCAATTAAGCGCCGCAGCCATCAGTGAGGCCAATAGTAACGAATTTCCTTCTGGTTTAGACTTTGGCAGTGCCTCTTTTGCTTCGGATGTTGCAAATTATATCGCACAAAGTGGGGTGACCAATGCATCTGTTAGTGCGTTGATTAGTGCTCAAGATGCGCAAGACCACTTGGAATTTACCCTTGCAGAAGCCGAAGGTCTAAAGGCTGGGTGTGGCAATGAGTGTGTTCCCCGTGCTGTATTTAATGAATATGTTGAAAGTGTTAGCCCTCGTCATGGTGAAACAGGCGTACTATCAACAATTTCATCTGTCAGTATCGATATGACCGCAGATTATGATGAGGATATGAATGATCTCACCATCGAAATTTTTGGCTTACCCACATCTTCAAATTATGAAAATTGTCGCATTGATTGGTCGGGCTTCAAATGCACCGGTTTTACAAATCAAACTATATTTGATTTACATGACACGATTTTACAAATACTTAATTATGATACGGGTGTAGTTAATCAAGAGATTGAATTTTCAGTGAATCAAACCACTAAGGTACTCACTGTTACCCTAAATACATCTCTAAAGCCTAATCACCAATATACCGTGCATGTGTTTAATGATGGTGAGAGCGGGGATGATGACGATGATAAAACGTGGTGGCAGTTCACCACGGGAGCAAATTAATAATCCTGTTCTATTAAAACAACGCCTTATAAGAAACCGATACTAACACTGTCGGTTTTTTTTGGAATCTTCAAAACCAGCTTGGTGTATGACACGTAAACAATAGGAATGAATCAAACACTGGGTACTTCAATGAAAATGACAATGAGTGAAATACAGCATCTTGATCACCCTGTTGATAAGCTCATGCTTGTGAGTCTTTGTAGCATGTCATATCAACTGTATGCAGAAGACAAGGGAGAGCGCTTTGCCATTTATACAAATAAAGGCGAAAAGGTGGTTAGTAAAAGTTTAGAAGAGGGTCGTAAGCTCATTCACAGTTTGAACTGTAAGTCAGCGGTGCTTTATCAACAGCTGCCCTATGATGAAGCATGTGCGCCTGTTGCGGGTGAGATGAGTCCAGCGATGGAAATCCCCCTTTCAACCCACTAATTTTCAATACGATGAAATCAAAAAGCCGTTAATCATTTTAACGGCTTTTTTGAGTGAAAATAGTTCTTGAGATTATTGTTTGGCTTTAAATTCATGTTCATAGAAGTAATTGGTTGCTTCTACAAACCCTGGGATGCTGCCGCAATCAAAACGTTGACCTGCAAATTTAACCGCAATGACCCGTTCTTCTTTAGCCACTTGCTTTAAGGCATCGGTAATTTGAATCTCGCCGTTGGTGCCCGGTTTAGTCTCACGTAAGTAATCAAAAATTTGTGGGGTTAAAACATAGCGACCAATAATCGCCATATTGGTTGGTGCATCTTCTGGCTTGGGTTTTTCGATCATATCGGTAACATCGAATATCCCCGGTTCAATCTCATCTCCACTGATGATGCCATAACTGCCTGTGTCTGTTTTTGGTACTTCTTCTATGGCCACAATGCAGCATTGATACTTATTATACAGTTCAATCAGCTGAGCCATGGCTCTTGGGGTTTCAGTTTGGTTAAGGGGGGCAACGCATAAATCATCGGCTAAAATAACGGCAAAGGGCTCTCGGCCAATAATGGCTTCGCCTGTTAAAATCGCATGGCCCAGTCCAAGCATTTCACGTTGACGCATAAAAATGAATTGCCCGTTATCCATCACCCGGTTGATGTCATTTAGGTGTTCCGCTTTACTGCTGCCTGCAATTTCGTGTTCGAGCTCATAGTTATTATCAAAATAATCGGCAATGGCCCGTTTTCCTCGACCGGTAATGAACCCCATTTTGTTGATGCCTGCTTCCATGGCTTCTTCGACGGCATATTGCATAAGAGGCTTGTTTACAATCGGTAGCATTTCTTTAGGCATGGACTTGGTTGCAGGTAAGAAACGGGTACCGTAACCGGCCACAGGAAAAAGACACTTATTAACACTTTGTTTGTTTGTCATGATTTACTCCTTGATTAAACGTTGGCTATCCACATCATTTGATAGGGGGCAAGGGTGATCTCGTCGTAGGTGTTATCGAATTTCTGCTTGCTAATTAAGTCTTGCCAATGATGAGTCACTACCAGATTTAAATCCGACAGTAGAAGAGTTTGTTCGCTATTGGTTATATTGTATACACAAAAGACACTCTGCCTTCTGTCCATACTTTGTCGCCAAAATCCGAAAAGCTGATCACTAATATGTAAGGTGAATTGCGTTGCATTGGGATGAAAAGCCGGTTGCTGACGGCGTAACTGAATGAGTTCGGTCAGTGCCTGATAAACCTGATGATGGTCGGATGATTCATCGCCTAGTAGGGCAATAAGCTCATCATGCTGCCATTCATGTCGATTAATGGAACGGTTATGGCCAGTGCGTTCTAGCTTCTCATAATCGTTACGCGTGCCTAATAAACTATGAATATAGAGTGCTGGAATGCCCTCTAGGGCAAGCATCACCCCATGGGCGCATAAGAATCGTGCTAAACCAAACTCGTCTTTACCATCCTCTGTGCCTTGTAAGGCATCAAATAGGGTAATGTTTACTTCATAGGGTTTCTTTACACCGTTATCACCGGCTCGCCATGAGATCTCGCCACCAAATTTTTGCATCGTGCTGACCAAGGTAGCTAACTCCATTTCACTGAGCAAACCTTCAGCGGGTCTGAGCCCGATACCGTCATGGGAAGCGATAAAATTAAAATAAGTCGTGCCATGCTGGGCAGGTGGCATGCTCATTAACCAACGTTTTAAATAGCGGCTATTACCACTGACCAGGGTATAAACCAATAATGGCGGCAATGAAAAGTTATACACACAGTGTGCTTCATTGGCGTTACCAAAATAACTGAGATTTTCTATATTAGGGATATTGGTTTCAGTAATGATAATGCTATCGGGGTGGCTATGCTCGATGAGCGTGCGAATTAGACGAACCACTTCATGGGTTTCATCTAGGTTTAGGCAATTCGTCCCCAGCTTTTTCCATAAAAAGGCGATGGCATCGAGACGGAAAACACGAATGCCTTTGTTGAGATATTCACGAATAATATTAACGAATTCTTTTAGTACCTGAGTGTTGGTGAAATCCAGATCAACTTGTTCGTGACTAAATGTACACCACACATATTCTAAGCCTTTTTCGGTCTTTGTTTCTCGTAATAGAGGTGATGTACGGGGGCGAACCACCTGAGAAACGGGGGCATTTTTATGTGTTGTGTAAAAATAGTCGTGCCCAACCCCTTCGCCTTTAATAAAGTTTTTAAACCACTGACTTTGGTCAGAGCAGTGATTGATCACAAGATCCGCCATTAATCGATATTCTTGTGCAATATCTTCTATATTTTTCCAATTACCCAATGAGGGGTTAACTGCGTAGTAGTCGGACACGGCAAATCCATCATCCGCACTAAAGGGAAAGAAGGGCAATATATGAACCGTATTAATGCTGTCTTTTAAGTAGTGATTAATGAAGTTATGAAGGGTTTTCAAGGGTGGTTCGTTTTCTTTTTGAATACTGTGACCGTAAGTAATAACAGCCACATCGCTTTCGTCCCAGTAATTTTGATGTGGCGATACCGCTTCATAATGGTCTTTAAAACCCATGATTTCAATCAATTCTTGGGTGAGTATATTTAACGCTTCAACTGTTTGGCCATCGTTGTAGATGGCCTGTAAATGATGAAGAATTTTACTCTCTAACAAGACTTGTGCCTGTTTATCCATCATATTTAACCTATAACCCTTCGGTGAATTCAAGGTGATCTTCTTCGACTGCTTTATAAAGTCGATCGAAAATATCAGGGATAGCGCTTTGTACTCGGCTCCAGCTTGGAATGAATGGTGTTTCCATTGGGTTATCTAAGAATCGTTTACCCCCATCCATGATATTTTTGGCAAACATCTCAACCGCTTTTTCTTCTTGGTGAATATCGAAATTAAGGCCATTCATAATTGCATCGTTACGGTAGGTCTCAACGAAGTCTAAAGCAATGCGGTAATAACTGGCTTTAATTGTACGGAAGGTTTCTTCATTAAATACCGTGCCCTTTGTGGCAAGCTTTCTAAATAGGGCTTTAGATATATCAATGGACATTTTCGATAATCCAGCTTGTTGGTCAGATAGTGATAAATCCTGATGCTTGTGATCATAAACCTTTGCGATATCCACCTGACATAAACGGTTATTGGCATAGTTACGGTGCATTTCAGATAGCACGCCAATTTCAAGTCCCCAATCGCTGGGAATACGAATGTCTTTCAATACGTCTCGTCTAAATGAAAACTCGCCAGCTAATGGGTAACGAAAACTATCCATATAATTTAAGTATTCTAAGTTATCACTGACCACCGACTTAAGCGCACGCAGTAGAGGGGTCACTAATAAACGGCTCACACGGCCGTTTAATTTTCCGCTGGCAATACGCGCATAATAACCTTTACAGAATTCATAATTAAATGAGGGGTTGGCAACAGGGTATACAAGTCGAGCAAGCAGCTCACTGTTGTAAGTGACAATGTCGCAATCATGTAGTGCAATGGATTCCGCTTTTCCAGAGGCCAAGATGTAGCCCATGCAGTACCAAACATTACGACCCTTACCCATTTCTTTAGGTGCAAGGCCCATTTCTTGAAGTTCGGCGTCTAGTGCTTTTAAGCGAGGACCATCATTCCAAAGCACTCGATGATGTTGCGGTAAAGTTGAGAAAAATTTCAATGCTTGAATGTATTGATCTCTATCGGCGCGGTCTAAACCTATAACGATTTCACTTAAGTAAGGGACATGTTTGATGTGTTCAATAATGTTAGGAAGGGCTTCGCCTTCAAGTTCTGAAAATAATGATGGCAATAATAAGCCGATAGGACGCTGCTTGCTAAAATTCACTAAGTCATTTTCTAAGTCAGCTAGGTGACGATCCGTTAGATTATGCAGTGTTGTAATGATGCCATTTTGATAAAAATCAGCCATGGGGCTCCCTAATTTTTAGTTGTCATTAATAAGTAAATATCTCATCTAAAATACGTTGCACGCCTTGGGCCCAACCTAAGGGCCCTGTTTTTTCAGAGATAGTAATGTTGCGAACACGGTTGAGTGATGGAATGCCGTGGCTAGGCGAGCGAATCACTAATGCATGATCAGCGATGTCGAGCATTTCACGATCATTGTGGCTATCGCCGATTGCGATAGTGGTATAGGTCTTTCCATGCATTTGCTGGTAAACGCTAGCAAGCCATAGTAGCGCTTTGCCTTTATCGGCATCGCCACAAATATGAATAAAACGCCCGCCCTGTAAAACGTTAACGCCTTGTTCTTTTAATTGAGCCACAAATGCCGTCTTTTGATTGTCATCACCTAACCATAATACGGGCTCTCCATATTCTCGTTTTGCTGCAAGGCTGGCTTGTTCTAATGATAGGTCGGTTAATTCTGCTATTTCTTCAATGGTCATATCATGAAAACCACGATACAAACCAAAAAAATCTTCTTTCATGTTCTGTAATTTTTCTAACCAATACTCATAGGGCTGTACAAAAGATTTAACCCAGTATTGGTTTAATTCTGTGGTGTCATTGGGTTGCCTCGCAAAATAGCCTTTAGGTATATAAACAGCAGCACCATTTTCACTGATAAAAGGATGTGAGTTGTGTAACTCTGATCTTAAATGTTGAATCTCGGATTGTGTTTTACTGCTGCATGGAATAACTGGAATCGCATTTTCAGTCAGGTACGTCAGAGTGCTGTCTGCTGGCGTGTGTGAATAGCTATGGTGATCTAATAGAGAGCCGTCTAGATCAGTAAATATCAAAGTAGGATGACTAAGATTGTTAAACCCATTGCGTTTTTGTCGTTTTTCTATATGCCGCTTACTATCCAATGTAAATACGTAGTCTGCGTTAAGGGGTAGAGTTTTTAGTAAGTGTTCGGTAATACGCTGATAATGCTGAATGAAACGCGCTATCTCATTTGGATTCATGGTGCGCCCATGTGGGTCGCTATGATTTCCAAGGGTTTGAATTAATTTATCTTCTTGTTCTAAGCGCCAGTTGAAAACACATTCAAAGCTGGGTGCTTTCAACATCACGGTACAATCTAGGCGCTGAAACAATGGCTCATACAATAAGGCCAGTTGATCGTTCACATATGTGCGCCAAATACCTTGTTTATCTTCTTCAGCTTCTAATATGTTAGTGGGGGCTTGTAATGCTTCTGTTGCTTGATGACATGCGCCGACACACCATCCTTCAAATATAATGATGGCTGGCTTTTGTGTGACGTCAGTCCAATGCTCGTCTTCAAAACGGTCATCCGTTGCTTTATTAAAGCGCGGCACGGATACAACTTGCGCACCATTGTGAGACAGTAAGGCGTCCAATGTATCATTAGCGAGCATGATGTCATGGGTGCCAGGTACACCTCGGGTCGCTAATAAAGGGTGTACATTATGCGCCAAGTGTTGGCGCTCGCTGTGGGTGTAATAAAAGTCATCAAGTGAGAGAGTGACCGCATGCAAATCGTATTTTTGTGAAAATATTTCCAGTAAAAGGTCCGATAAAGTGCTTTTTCCTGACCCTTGTGCACCGTTAATGCCCACAATGATGGGTTTGTTTATATCTTGGTGCAAGTTGACTAATTCGCGAGCCAAAGGTGCAAAAAAATCCACGGCTTGGCCTATATACTCGCTCCAAAGCTGATGTTTCTTTGCAAATTCAGTTAAATCTAGTTGACTCATATATTTTAACTGCCTGTATTTATTGAGTTTTTACTGGCTAACCTATGTAGAGCAATTTCTATGCCCTCGTCATTCAGGAGTTAACTTTCATCTCAGATCATGGCTATAATGAATTGTGTTCAACTCAAATAAGCGTTTCATGTCTACATTACTTTTTCGTGAAGCTTTAGCAAAAGATGCTGAAGATGTTTTAAATATCGTTAATCAGGCCTATCGCACAGAAGGCGGCTGGACCACTGAAAGTCACTTAATCGTTGGGGACCGTCTGGTAGAAGAGGATTACCTAGCGAGCTTAACAGAAGAAAATCGGCTGATTTTATTAGCTCAAGAAGATGATCACGTTGTCGGGTGTATTGAAATTCAAATTGATGGCACCCATGCCCATTTAGGTATGTTAGCGGTGTTACCCGATCAACAAAACCAAGGCATTGCATCGCAATTATTGGCCAAAGCAGAAACCCTTGCTAAACAGACATATCAGGCCACCGAAGCGGTGATGCTGGTACTGGATGTAAGAGAAGAGCTGCTTCAGTACTACTATCGTAAAGGTTATAAAAGGGCGGATGAGTATGTACCGTTTCCTGTGCATTTAAATGTTGGTAAACCCATTAACCAAAACCTGATGTTTGAAAAAATCGTCAAACCTTTATAAGTCACTTTCTGTTTTCATTAAGTCAGGTGCACTATCAATGAATCTTTTGGTGAATGTGCACCTTTCATTTCTATATTTCCATGCAATCTTAAAATTCGACGTTTAGATGGATTGCGTCTGAATGTGGGTTTTAAGAGACTTTCTAACCTTCTTTTGTCTAAACTAAAATAAACATCCCCAAAAGGGATTCGCAGTTAATCTGCATCACATATACATGGTGTCGTAGAGCCTCACAAGGGAGATCGGCGTATGTTTTCTAGTATGCACACGCATGCCGTGCAAGAGCTTCACTTTTGCCAGCAAGGCCCGCTAAATGCGGTTGTTGCCCTTCATAATTTACGTTTAGGCCCTGCTCTAGGTGGCTGTCGTTTTATCGAATACACAACCGAACTAGACGCCATTCATGACGCCATGCGTTTAGCTCGTGGTATGAGTTACAAAGCCGCATTGGCCCATGTACCTCAGGGCGGTGGTAAAGCGGTGATTATGAAACCTAAGGGCGAGTTTGACCGAGAAGAATTATTTAGGTTATTTGGACAGTTTATTCACAGTTTAGGTGGCCGTTATATTACGGCCATGGACAGTGGCACCACGGTGTCTGACATGGATATTCTCAGAACCCAAACACCTTTTGTTAGTAGTTCAAGCAATATTGGCGACCCATCACCGTCTACCGCCCAGGGTATGTTAATTGGGATTGAAGCGGCGGTGCGCTTTCTAATGAATCAACCCCTTCAGGGCATGACGGTGGCGATACAAGGTTTGGGTCATGTGGGCTGGGCCTTGGCCGAACATTTACACAAAGTCGGTTGCAAGCTCATTGTGTGCGATATTGATGAGAAAAAAACACAGCAGGCTGAGAAGATATTTGCAGCTAAGGCTGTAAGGGTTAATGAGATTTATCAGCAATCTTGTGATGTCTTCAGCCCTTGTGGATTAGGAGGGATTTTAAATGAAACCACGCTATCGTTACTCAACTGCAAAATTATTGCCGGTTGCGCCAATAACCAGTTAGCTCATGATGATGTAGCTAGTCAAATTCATAAGATGGGTATTTTATATGCCCCCGATTATGTGATTAACAGTGGTGGGTTGGTCTTTGCATCTTCTAGTTATCACGGTATGAATCAACAACAAATCAAACATGAGGTGAATAAACTCAAAGATACCCTGGATAAGATTTTTGTTTTATCTAAGAAAAAAAATGTTGCCACCAATCAAATTGCAAATGAAATGGCAGAACACATTTTATATGGTGAAGCCAGCCACAGTGACTGGGTCATGGAGGCAGTATGAAAGCGATTCATCATTCACCCATTCAGGCCCAAGGCCATCATTCATTAATCCAATTCTCTTTAGAGAAAATTCAGTTTTTAGATCATGAAGGCAACTGGATTTGCGAGCGTCCAAGCTTTGCCAGTGATCAATGGCTGGTGCATGCCTATAAGCACATGGTGCTTAATCGAGTTTTTGATAATAAGGCGATTGCTTTGCAACGCACTGGTCAGATGGGCACGTACCCATCCAGTTTAGGTCAAGAGGCCTTCGGTGTGGCAATCGGTATGGCGTTGCAAAAAGATGACGTGTTTGTACCGTATTATCGTGACCATGGTGCGCATTTATTGCGAGGCCATAAAATGAGTGACTTACTTTTATATTGGGGGGGGGATGAACGGGGTTCAGCCCATGGACCTAAGCAGGATTTCCCGATTTGTGTGCCCATTGCTACACAAATTACCCATGCAGCGGGTGCAGCGGCGGCACTTAAAATGAGAGGACAAGATCAATTAGCGCTCGTCACAATTGGTGACGGTGGCACATCCAAAGGGGATTTTTTTGAAAGCCTTAACGTCGCAGGGGCATGGCAATTACCTCTGGTTGTCTTGGTTAACAATAATCAGTATGCCATATCTGTGCCTCGTGAGATTCAATGCGGTGCCCCCACTTTAGCGCAAAAAGCCAAGTTGATGGTAATGATGTAGTGGCCGTTTACCAAAGTATCCTTGAAGCCCGCGAGCGAGTGAAGATTAATAAAGGCGCTACTTTAATTGAGGCCATTACGTATCGATTAGGTGACCACACCACAGCAGATGATGCGAGCCGTTACCGTTCAAACGATGAAGTTAAAATTGCTTGGTTAAACGAGCCTATAAAGCGCTTACAGACAGCCCTGCATACATTGAACTTGTGGGACAGTGAGCAAGAACAAGCATGGCAAAGTCACTGCAGCAATCAGGTGGATCAAGCCGTTCATGAATATTTACATGTAAAGCAAGAGTCGCCAGAAAGTATGTTTGATTATTTATACCAAGATTGGCCTGACGTAATGAACGAGCAGTTGGATTTACTGGCCGATAAACTCGCACGTAACGATCCAAAATAAATCGGCTGAAGTGGAGGTTTGTATGTCTAACATTCATCAAAAAAAAGCCAATAAAGCTGTCAGTGAACAAGTGGAATGTGTATTAATTGAGGCGGTAAATTTAGCACTGCACTATGAAATGAAACATGACGAATCTGTCGTGATCCTTGGAGAAGATGTAGGGACAAATGGCGGTGTGTTTCGTGCTACGTCTGGCTTAAAAGACGCGTTTGGCTTTAAACGAGTCATGGATACCCCATTAGCAGAGGCACTTATTGCGGGTTTATCCGTCGGCATGGCATCACAAGGGTTGAAACCCGTTGCTGAAATTCAGTTCATGGGCTTTATTTTTCCAGCCTTTGAGCATTTGTTCTGCCACGCAGCGCGAATGCGAAATCGGACTCGTGGTCGCATGAGCTGTCCTATGGTTTTACGCGCCCCTTTTGGCGGCGGCATCCATGCCCCAGAACATCATAGTGAAAGCACAGAAGCATTAATTGCTCATACACCAGGTATTCGCGTGGTGATTCCTTCATCCCCAGCGCGAGCGTATGGTTTATTGCTCGCGGCAATTCGTGATCCAGACCCTGTTGTATTTTTAGAGCCCAAACGTATTTATCGTGGCACGAAGCAAACTATTATTAATAACGGTGAAGCATTACCTCTAGATACTTGTTTCACCTTACGCCAAGGCACAGATGTCACCTTGATCAGTTGGGGAGCATGTATAGTGGACACATTGGAAGCGGCAGATATGCTTGCTGAAAACGGCATATCCGCTGAGGTGATTGATGTGGCGACCATTAAACCCTTAGATATGCGCACCATGATTTCATCTGTTGTGAGTACTGGACGTTGTGTGATTGTCCACGAAGCGGCGCGCTCCTTTGCTGTGGGCGCTGAAATAGCGGCACAAATCAGTGAGAAATGCTTTTTAAATTTACTGGCACCAGTGCAAAGGGTGACAGGATTTGATACCCATATGCCGTATTTTAAAAATGAACATTATTATTTACCCAATAGTAACGACATAGTAGCAGCAGTAGATAAATGTTTTAAAGAGGCATGAGAAGCCCCCTTAATTCTAAAAAACGAACACTACTTCTTCAGTGTGTATTTTTACAATGATGCGTAAAGAAACAGGTAGAACGTTAAAAAGGAATCGCTTATGAAATATTTTAAATTACCCGATCTTGGAGAAGGGTTAAGCGAAGCAGAAATCGTAGAATGGCATGTAAAGGTGGGCGATGAGGTGTCCGTGGATCAACTCATGGTCTCGGTAGAAACGGCAAAAGCGATTGTAGAAGTCCCCTCTCCTCAGGCGGGGGTAATTAGTACTTTATTTGCAGAGCCGGGTGATGTTGTGCACATCGGCGAGCCTCTAGTGGAGTATGAAGGCCAGCACGATGACTCTGGTACCGTTGTGGGGGATTTATCATTAAGTACAAAACGCGAAAGTAAAGATGAGTTTATTGTGGGCAGTGCCCATCTCACGCATTCGCAACAATCTATTAAAGCTACGCCCAGTGTGCGCGCACTAGCAAAACGACTAAATGTGGATTTATCTCATATTAAAGCCAGTAGTGAAGACGGGCGTATTACTAGCTCAGATGTCGAAAAATCCGCGCAATTAAATTCAGACAAAGGTCATAGTGAATCGTTAAAAGGGGTTCGTAAATCTATGGCAAACAACATGGCCCGAAGCCATGCTCAAGTGGTGCCTGTGACACTGCATGACGATGTGGATATCCATGAGTGGTATGAAAAGGGTAGTGACACATCGCAAGATATTACGATGCGTTTGGTTCACGCCATTGCAGTAGCCTGCGATAAAGAGCGCAGTATGAATGTATGGTTTGATGGTGAACAGCTTTCAAGGCGTTTGCTAAGTCAAATTGACTTAGGGATTGCAGTGGATACAGAGAAGGGGTTATTTGTGCCAGTATTAAGGGATATAGGTAGACGTAACCTAACTGACTTACGTGAAGGACTCGATGCTCTAAGAGCAGCGGTTAAAAGTCGAAAGATTCCACCAAAAGAAATGCAAGGTGCCACCATTACATTAAGTAATTTTGGCACACTGGCTGGCCGCTACGCTAATCCTGTGGTGATGCCACCGCAAGTAAGTATTGTTGGAGCGGGCGGTGTACGAGAGGAAGTCGTCGCATTTAAAGGTGAGATGGTTATTCATCCGGTATTGCCGTTATCCATCACGTTTGATCATCGTGCAATCACCGGTGGTGAGGCTGCACGATTCTTGAAAGCATTAATGGACAACTTAGCATTACCAAGCGTGACTTAACACGCTTGGTTGGCTAAAGGTTTTTCGGCCTGTGATTGTTCTTTTTCAAAGCTCAAAATACCATCGTTGATTTCATCTTTTAAAAGAGTGACTTTATCAATTTCGTATTTATTGAGTACTCGCCAGGGGGAGCTAGAACCTTGTCTAGGAAGTACATCTTTGGCGCGCCTAACGTATCCAGAATTCATTTCATCCATTACAGTTTCATTAAGTGGTTTCTCTGATGTATTTACAGGCATCGCCACATTATAGTTGTGTTGTTCCATGTAATTGAATAAACGACAAATATAGTTAGCCGCTAAGTCCGCTTTTAGGGTCCATGGCGCATTGGTATAGCCAAATATCCAGGCGATATTAGGAATGTTTTCCGCTAACACACCTTTATAGGTCATGTGTTTATTGAGCTCTAGGGTGTTATTATCAATGCTTAAGTTCATGCCACCCAATACTTGTAAATTAAGTCCGGTGGCAGTGACAATGATGTCGGCTTCTAGGTGTTTTCCTGACGTTAGTTGGATGCCCGTTTCAGTGAATGTTTCTATGGTGTCCGTTTCAACACTGGCCTTGCTGGATTTAATTGCCTCAAATAAATCACCATCCGGTACTGCGCATAGTCTTTGATCCCAAGGCGGATATTTAGGAGTAAAGTGCGTCATGTCATAATCAGCCGGAAACTGTTTTTTTACCGCTTTCAACAATAGCTTTTTCACAAGCTCTGGCCAACGTTTTGCCGTTTTAAACATAGCGCGTTGCAAAAAGATATTACGGCGTCTTGCCATGGAAAAAACCCAGCGCTTAGGCAGCACATAGCCAAGTACCTTTGAAAGAGCATCGACTGAGGGGACGGAGAAGATATAAGAGGGTGAGCGTTGTAGCATGGTAACATGCTTGGCCTTATCGGCCATGGCCGGTACGATGGTCACCGCCGTGGCGCCACTGCCAATGACGACGATTTTTTTATTGGTGTAATCTAAATTCTCAGGCCATTTCTGCGGGTGGACCTGTAAGCCTTTAAAATTTTCTTGCCCTGGGAAGTCCGGCAAAAACCCTTGATCATAGTTATAGTAACCAGTACAAGGAATCAAAAAACCACATGTAAAGGTCGTGCTTTCACCAGTTTGTTCGTTGAGGGCGCTGACGCACCAAAGTTGCCTAGATGAATCCCAATTGGCCTGAGTGATTTTTAAACCAAAATGCACTTTGCCTTCTACTTTAAATTCTTTGGCTGTGTCGTTGATGTATTCTCGAATAGAAGGGCCGTCGGCTAAGACACTTAAGCCATCCCAAGGTCGAAACTCAAAACCAAAGCTGGCCATGTCACTATCAGAGCGTATACCAGGGTAACGGAAAAGGTCCCAAGTGCCTCCAATGGCTTGTCGTCGTTCTAAAATAGCAAAATTTTGGTTAGGACATTGCTGCTTTAAATGACAGCCCATGCTAATACCAGAGAGGCCAGCGCCAATGATTAACGTGTCGAAATGTTGTGTGGCCATGATGTGCTCTTATTATTTTTAGGTGTTTAGACCATAAAACAACCAATAGTGGATGTCCATGGTGATAAATGCCGTTTAGGCAAGATATTCATTCCAATAGTAATTACTTGATAGTCTGCATTACTGGATGGTCCAGTTGAAATTCATTCATTTTAGTTAGAACAGCCTTGTTGTTCTTTTCATAGTCCAAACTCAGGGCTATGAATGCCAATCACTTTTATGCCTTTATCGTGATATTTTTCTTCTACTTCATTTAACCAAGGAAAGCGGCGATAACAATTCCAGCAGGCAAACGTCCATATATCCATTAACACTACATGGCATTTGAAATTACCAGTAGTAAGAGGTTTGGATTTGAGCCATGTATCATGTGATGTTTGTGTGAATTCGGGCAATGGTTTATTCAAGGTTT
>Ga0209712_10001958_pt1 | contig 17254 bp, 20 predicted proteins | sample ArcOceMetagenome_FD_187443 | JGI IMG/M metagenome (GOLD analysis project Ga0209712, IMG submission 187443) | Marine eukaryotic phytoplankton communities from Arctic Ocean - Arctic Ocean - Greenland ARC118M Metagenome (SPAdes) (version 2) | ecosystem: Environmental > Aquatic > Marine > Oceanic...
CATTGCAATATGTAATTTAGTCTATTTTAATTATAAGCTTTAAGTCCGAGTTTCCTTCAGAATCAAATGTTTGATATAAAGCTTCTGTATTATTTTTTACTGTCACTTGTGGTGTAGCAATTACCTTTCCCATTTCAAGAATTATTAATTCTACTTTATAAGTTTCATTATCTAGCTTTACAGCTTTTGCAGTAATTGTCTTAGTCTCGTTGTTAACTTCTTTTTTAATAGAGGCCGTTTTGTTCTCAGGTAGTATAAGTCTGAAATCTTGAGCTTTTAGATCTAGCCTTTGGAGGTTTATTTTTAAATCAACCTTCGGTGGCGTTTTTATAGCAGAAAACGATGAAAGAGAAACGACTGATAATAAAGTTATAAATATAAGTTTTTTCATATAAAGATTATAATTTAGATCTCTTTTATTATCTATATAATGATAAATATTACACTGGTATGTATATAACTCAGGCAATTTCTTCTGATATGCTATATGAATAATATGAAAGCTCTATTATTAATATCATTCATTTTATCCAATGTTGCTCTTGCTCAGCATTCTAATCAAAATGATCGAATCCTTAATACTTACCAATTAACAGATAAGCTCTACGATATTGACTGTTATATTTTTAAACCATCCAAAAACGTTCAAATTACTGCCAAAAATAAGACTCGCTTTTTAAAACAAAAATTAGAAAGAGATTTTAGTGTCAACTATAAGAGCCATGTTTTAAATTTTAATGTTTCTCTTTTTCCTCACTCTACTGAAGAAGCAGAATACAAAGTTCGTTTTGATAGTGGAGATTTATTTGGGGGAATGATTGATACAAACTTTAAAAAAGGTTTTTATTTAGAGCCTGCTTCAAATAACTCAAATATTAATAGATATGAATTAAATAAACTGTATTGTAAGATAAACTTTGCTGAATCTAATAAGACTGTCATTAATAACTCATCAAACAAACTCCATATAAATGTTCATCCACATTCAAACTATGACTTATTCTCAGAAACAATAAAACTTACTCAAAATATGCATAACAATTTGAAGTATAAAAGTATGCTACTCCTTGAAGAAGAGATTGATGGAAAAGGAAACCTAGTTGATTTATCTGATTTCTTAAAGACTGGTTTAGTTCCCAAATTGCCAATTCTCTCATATCAAACTAAAATTAAGATACCTATGACCACAGAGCTAATAGTCTCAGCTGCAGGTCATAACCGTTATATTTTTAAATCAGACCTTGAGACTATCGAAATTAATTATACAGGTGGGAATCATAACTATTGTATTTGGAACAATACTAGAAAACTATTAACGGCATTAATAAGATCTGATAGTAAATCCTCATTAGTGATAAACTATCATACTAAAGCTATTATTGCTCAGAGATCAGGAATTATAGATGGACTCTCTTTTAAACGTAAGGCGATGAAAGGTACTAGGCTATTAAGAAAAATCTTTGATAATGATACTAAGACAGCTGCTAAATATATAACAAATTATTTTCACTATTTTGCGACTAGTTTCATTAATAGAAATGGTTTTGATGCTCACTATAGGAAATTAACAATCTCTACTTTCTCCAATATTCCTCTTGTAGAGAAGAATATTACTCTTAAAGGAAATGGAGAAAGAGATATCAACATTATTTTAAATTATTTGTAGTCCTTTGATGACTCATATAAATCCTCAAACTTACTAAAACATTTGATATTTGAATTATCATGAGTGATGCAGAAATCATATGCACCAATTAAAATTTCAGTTTTAGCAAGTGTGTACTCACAGACTTTGTCTAAATAGGTTTTACTCTCTACTTCTGAATATTCTTTAGTATAGTTCATTCCAATAAAGATCTTATCAGGTTTAAATTGAGAAGTGATTTGACCTAAGACCTCAGCATCTACATCTCCACCGATATAATCAACGTTATAACCCATCTCTACAAATAAAAGTGTAGCTACCATTGAACCAAGTTCATTTAAGTTACCAGTGGGAGCAGCAATCAAAATTCTTTTCGACGTATTTCGATTTTTTTGTTGGCATGTGTATATTTTTTTATAGAGTTGTGATTTCAAAATTAAAAAAATTTGCTCTCTTTGGTTTCTTGATAAAAGATTGTCTTTTTTCATTTGTCTTATTTGATCTATAACAGGTTGTACAATTTTTAACGCAAAAACAACATTTGAAAGTGATGTTATAGCTTTATTTAGTTCATGATTAAGCACATCTAGTTTAAAAAAGTTCAAAGACATTGAAAGGTTTTGTAATGAAAGATCATAGTCAAAGTCTACATCTTCTACAATTTCACTTGTTTCTGTTTCAAAATGCTTATCAATAGCAGCAAGTTCTTCAAAAGGCAGGGCTGCAACATCAGAGATACTATTACCCATTTGAACAAGTTTATTTAATTTTTTAAGTCGTTGAATCTCAGAGTCGGTGTAAAGTCTTCTGCCGTTGCTATCTCTTTGGGGAGTAATTGCTTGATATCTTTTTTCCCATGCTCTTATAGTATGAGGATTCATTCCTGTTATATTTGCTACAAATTGAATATTAAATGTTTGTTTTTCGCCCATGATTGTCGCCTTGAGTAAGTTATTAATAACATATTTATAATCGATATCGTCTTTGGTATCAACCTCATGTCTTAGACGTATCCTTGACGGGAGCTATTTGCTTAAGATTTACTAAATTTATCTTTATATTTATTATTAAACTCTTAATGCATTTTGAAATTGCCGATAAGAACTTATGAAATATATTTTAGTAGTTGATGATGAAATCGATATTTTGGAAACAATTGTGGATAGTTTAGAAGTGGAACTAGAAGAGAAAGATGTATCAATATCTTTTTCTAATCTGCCCTCTGAAGCACTACGTATGTTTATCAAAGATAATAATTTTGACTTAGTTGTTACTGACTTGAAGATGCCTTTAATGAACGGACTTGAACTATCTAAAAAGTTAAAATCTATTAATAATGAAACCGAGATTATTGTATTTACTGGTCATGGAGATAATTATGAACATCAACAACTAAAAGAAATTGGTGTTACTGTTATGATAAAAAAACCCAATATAAGAGAGCTAGTAGAATCTGTTACCTTTGAGCTAAAACTTTAAACATTTAAGATTCATACATACGTTGTAAATGATGTGGGATCTAGTACGTATTCACCAGAAGCTTCTTTTTCTCTTATTAATGCAACTATTTTATCCTGAGCTTTGCAAATTGAAGATGCCGGTCTTTCAATCTCTAGTTTCTCTATGAACTCATCTTGCATATTATCAGTCAGTTCAGTTAATAATTCGTAAATTAATTCTTTGCTTGATAGTCTTAAGGCCGTTGCAAGTAGATCGTGCTCAACAGCTTGTAAAAATTCAATTTTCATTTGAGTTGTTAAGTATCTTAATTTATCAAGCTGTTCAATATTATTTTTCATATTATCTGAAAGCTGTTTATTTGTAATTTCTATTTTATTTATTATTTTGGTTTGATCCTCAAAAGTTAGGCCGCAAAATCTATTAGGATCAATTCCGCGTGTTCTTTCCTGTTGCTTTTCAATTATACTTGTAATTGATTTATAACTAATACTATCTAGTCCTTCAACAAATTTAATACCTAACTTATATAAATTTGATCCTGATTCATTAGAATATGGTTCAATATACACTACTTCAACCTTGAAAGGAGAGGGAAGTTTTTGATCTGTTATATCTTGCAGAAATAAGTATTTATCTTGTGCTATTTTTAACTTTATATCTTTGGTAATTATTATACCAGCTCCTGATACTGAGATGTCTATCAATACACAAGGACAAACAAATTCAGGCTCATCACTATTAAGCCTTAAGTTTTCCGAATAAAATGTAATGTTTTTATGATCTTGGTATTTGAAATAGAATCTTTGTTGTGATCTTCGTTCATAAACTTGAACATCAATAGGTGGTGGGAAATCGATGTCATTCATAAATATATTGTACTTATCTTTTTTGAAAATTATGTCTAAGCTTGAGATATGTATAAAAATGGGTTTTGCTTTATCTAGATGGCCACTTTCTTCTATTGAATTTTTACTAACTTTTATCTTACATCGAGTCTTTTCATTACTGATGAGTTTAGCATCATATTGGCGCCTATGACTTCCGTCTTGCTGCCAAAGTGTGAAATCAATCTTATTTTCAGCGATATGATCTAGAAAGCGTTGAATAAGTGGTTTTTGATATGTTTGCCAGTATTTCATTAATTATATTATAACATAGTAATTTCTTCAGAAACATACCTGATATCTATAGGTTAGTTGAATATGTGCTATTATTAGTCATGAATTATAAGCTTTTATATGAAAATGATGACTTTCTTATCTTGAATAAATCTCCTGGTATCTCATTTAATGATGAAGAAAAACTAACAGGGCTATTTACGGAACTTAAGACTTGTTTCACTGGAATATATTCTATCCATCGACTGGATAAAGTTACTTCTGGATTAATTATAATAGGTAAAAGTGAACTTGCTGCGAAAGAATTTGGGCTCTTATTCTCTAGAAATGAAGTTAAAAAAATCTACTTGGCCTTTAGTGATCGAAAACCAAAAAAGAAACAAGGTTTAATCAAAGGAGATATGTGTAAATCTAGAAATGGTAGTTGGAAACTTTTACAAACCTTAGTTAAACCGGCAGTTACTCAGTTTTTATCCTTTTCTCTAAAACCCTCTATAAGACTTTATATTTTAAAACCTCATACAGGTAAAACCCACCAATTAAGAGTTGCCATGAAAAGCCTTGGAGCTCCAATTCTTGGTGATAAAATGTATGCTGGTACAACTAGTGATAGGACTTATCTGCATGCTTACTTTTTAAGCTTTATTTTTGGGGGAAAAAGATTTGAATTTACTTCATTACCAGATAGTGGAAATGGTTTTGAGTCCTCAGATTTAAAAAGTAAGTTAAATGAGTTAGGTGACCCCCTTGAACTAAAGTGGCCAGTGCTATAGTAAGGACACAAAATTATCAATAAATGAAAATCCATTTTTAATAATTTGATCAATAGTTTTATTATCACTTAATTGCGTTTCTGTTTCTAGAAATAGCTGACTTGCTTCTGGATGTGCTTGTACACCCCAAAAATTATATTCATTATGCTTGATAGCTTCATTTTTCGAAGTATTACTAGAAGCAAAAGAATAAAAATTATTTGATAAGGCTTTTACAAATTGAGAGTGAGCAAATGCCAATTCTAAGCTAGAACCTTTTTTACAACCCATTTCATCTTTTGAAAAAGTGATCTCTCTTGAGTGGATATTTATAGTTTTATTTTCACTTAGGTAGTCTATTTCACATCCATAATAATCTGCAATCAACTGATGACCAAAGCAGATACCAAGAGTTGGGATATTGCTTTCAATTTTAGGGATAATAAAATCTAACAGATCTTTATGCCAAGGTAGATTTTCAGTAACGTGGGATGCACTCCCTAATATTATATAGCCATCGGCTTGTTCAAGCATTTCAAGTGATTTTAGACCAAACTTTGAGGGCATATGATATGTACAATTTATTTTAGTATGTTGTGAATATGAGTTTACGCTATGGATTACAGGCGTATCCATAAAGCAATCAATAAAGGCAACTGATTTCATAGTTAAAAAAAAGAACTCTGGGAGAGTTCTTTATTTTTTAGCGTTGATTTTAGCTTGTATTTTAGCTTTTTTCTTAGCTTGTGCTCTTCTTTGCTTCATTTTTATTTCTTGTTTTTTTCTTCCTGCACCCATGTGATATATCCTTCTAAAAATTTATGAACTTGTATTTTTATTAAATTATTGAAATCTTGTAAAGAGATATCTTTTATTAGTTAAGGGCTTTTACATCATTACAGTATGTTACAGCTCTAGTATTGGAAGAGTAACAGTAAAACAACTAGCTGACTTTATTGATAGTCCACCAGATGCCTTTATTAATAATTTAGAGGCCAGCAGTATTGCTATTTGTCCTTCAAGTAAATCCTTCGTTATAATTTCTTTATTAATCTTAAATGAGACCTGGATATTATTCTCTAGCTTCTCAATATGTAAATCAAGGCTAAGCTCTTCTAGTTTTGCTAGATCTAGAACAAAATTAAGACAATTCCAAAGAATTATAGATAGATCCCTAGGTTCAATCATTATGAAAACTTCTTCTTCTAATTCATTATTTGTGAAACCAATTTCGTCTCTGTAGATTTTAGTATTACTTTGTAAGAGTAATGATTTTAAGGCACTTCCTATTTCTGCATTATCTTTGTCCGATTGATGTGGATTGTAAAACGAGCGCATACCATCAATCATAACTCCAATCTTATTAGTAGAACTCTCTACTTTTCCACAAACTTTTAAGATACGTTCTTCATCTGACTTTCCCATTTTAATTAATGTTTGTAGTATTGATATTTGTCCAGTGATAACAGCTATTGGGTTATTAATATCGTGAATAAAACCTGAAAGCATTATCCCATAATCTCTGAATAATGATGCTTCTAATGAGTAGGGGCTTTTATTATCTTCTGACAAATTGAATCCTTTTATATTTATAGGATTATTTTAAATGACTTTGGAGTTAGGTTCAATGAAAAGTTTTTTAAATTTTTGTTCCAGCCGATCTTTTAACTCGGTTATGGGGACTGATCTAATGCTGGCTGCCTTTTTATAAATATCTTGAATAGAATACGTAGACTGATCATCTGTTTCTAGGAATATTTGTTCTATCCTGATTTTTTTGAACAGTTTTTGATTTTTATTATTAGTAATTAATAAGTGCCCAAATGAATAGTAACAATCAAAAATAGAAAACTGTTTTACCATTTCGATTGAACTGTTAAAGCCGTGGAACAAAATAGAGCCTTTATAATTCATTTCAACTAAAATTACATAAACTTCGTTAAACGCTTTTACGCAGTGGATGACAATCCAGTCTATATTATTAATTACTGCAAAGCTTATTTGGCGTCTAAAGTATTCTTTTTGTTTATTAAACTCTGAAGGATAACTTTTATCTAAACCAATCTCTCCGAGCGCAATAAAATTTTTATTATTCTTTATTTCGTTAAGATTATCTATAACAGAATCAATATTATATTTATCTATATGCCATGGGTGAATACCATAGCAAAAAATATTTTCTGTGATCATGGAAAAATTATCAATTACATGAATTTTTATTTCATTTTCATTAGTATTGTAATTATGGGAATGAATATCGATAAATTTAGACATTACTTTCTAAGTTCTGCTTTTGATTCTTTGTTAAGTAAATCATTTATAACATAACCCGCGGCCATAAAACCAAAAGTCCCAGTTATATGTGTTAAAGAGCCATAACCATTTTGACAGTTAAGAGTATTTGAGTTTGAACTCTCTTGTGGTTCTGTGCGAAATTCAGGTGAGAAAACACAGGGTACATGGAATTTAATATTTGTGTGTTTTGGAAATCTATAAAATCGTTTTAAGTTGTTTTTAACTGTACCAAGAAGACCATCATTGAAACACTTACTAAGATCTCCAATTCTAATATGAGTCGCATCGAACTTTCCGCCAGCGCCTCCAGTAGTAATTATTTTTATTTTTCTATTTCTACATTCACTAATTAAGATGCATTTACTTTTCATAGAATCAATAGCATCAATTACATAATCAAAGTCTTCAGTTAAAATTTCATCCATAGTACTTTCACTAAAAAAATCTTCTATAGCATGAACTTTGCACTCAGGATTTATAGCAAGAATTCGTTCTTTCATCACATGGACTTTAAGTCGTCCATAATTCCCATCAAGTGCATGTATTTGTCTATTTGTATTACTTATACAAATATCATCGAGATCAACTAGAGTTATTTCTCCAACTCCTGAGCGAGCTAGAGATTCACAGGCCCAAGATCCGACACCGCCGATGCCAAAAATAGCTACATGAGATTTGTTTAGTATATTAAAGGATGGGCCAGTATATATTCGCTTAACACCATCAAATCTATTTTTTATTTCCACTTGGCTTTTATAGTTTCAATTTATGTTATTGGCAATTGAAAGTTTAATGAAATATCGGTAAGTTAGGCGGATAGAATTCTTCAAGAAATTGGCCGTAATAGCCGATAATGTAGCTATGAGAATTGTCTCGATGGTACGTATATTTCTGATTAGCTATCTCTTTATAAACATTGGTTTTATATCAACAACTCGTGCAAGTGATTTCTCTGAAAATAGCGTTATATTTCCTCAAGAATTTTGTGAAGAAGAACTCAATAAAATGATGATGGAATTACTGAAAGATGATAAAAGTGGAATTCTTGTCGAGTATTTTAATATTGCAGCTTTAAAACTTAGTAGAAAAATTGTTAGAGATAAAGGTGCAAATAATAATGTCGAAAACTTTATCAAAACTAAAATGAAAAAATTAAGTGCAACTGATAAAACGAACTTAGCTAAAAGAGTATCTAAACTTTATAATCAATATGGAAAACAAACAGATCAAGCGAAAATTGCAACGATATTAGAAGATTTAGATGATCATAGTTATTATCCTAAATCAAAGAGACTCAGTAATGAAGATCATTCTGTTATTATGCTTGCCTATGAAATATTAGACCCTTGTGTTCAAGCGACTCTGTGTATAAATGAAAGTGATGTCTCAATTACTTGGTTTATGGATAAACTATCTAAAAAAGCGAATCATGATGTAAGTTCAACTTCAACGACAAATATGCTTGAGATGTCAGTGAAGGTTGCAAATCTTGTGGGTGGTATTAAACTTAGTGGCGATAAAAAGATGAAAGCTCATTCCGAAGATGAATTAGAATCAATGATTAGAGCTAAAACCAATAAGGTTAACTTAAAACTAGAAAACTTTAAGACAAGTTTTGTAATTAAATTTGAAGAATGTGAATCACTTATCATTGGAAGCTGTGGTGTTGATAATATTAAAACTGCTATGAATAATTCAATGAATAGAATTTTATCTGAACTTGATAAAAATAAGATCCAAAGAATTCCTGCCAGCGGTAAGCTCAAAATCGTAGATGGTTTAAGTCTAAATTTGCATAATTCACTAGTCTTTAAAGTTGAAAGAATACAGGCAAATAGTAGGTTAGTTCCAGGAAACTATCCCGGAGAAATAAATTTTCCAGCTGAGCTTGTAAACGGTGAAAAAGGTCCTAGTACTTGTGGTGGTAAACCTTTTACACCCGAGATCGATAATATAAACTTATTTACTTTTGATCCTTTAAGGATGTTGGCGAATAAAAAAAATTATAAATTACCAACAAAGAAACATGATGTTTTGGGCACAATATGTGAAATGATAGGCAGTGTTGGTCCATTAGGGCTACATTGTTATACATTCCTTAAAAAATTTCTAATTAAAAGAAAATCTGCTGATGCAAAAGTTTGTTGTGAAGATCAAGTAAAGTGGGAGCCTTTTGTAAATCTTTTTGCAGGGATAAGTGGTGGAGCAGAAATTAAAGGATACCTATCTATACCTTTTTTAAGTAAAATTGGTTTGGCTGCAGAAGTTGGTTTAATGGGTGGATTAAGTGCTGGACTAAATATAGGTGGAGGGGAAGTCCCTGAAGGTTGTATAACAAAAAAATGTATTAGTGCAGGACTTAGGACAAGTATCTATATTGGTGCTTATATTGATATAGGCTTAAAAAAGACAAATATTCTAAGTAAAGCTGGCATTGATATTGTAGCTGCTAATGTACAATCTAAACATAGAGCTAGAGATGATAAGAATAAAGAGAGTGTCGGTTTTAACTTAATTGGTGGAGAGCTAAAGCTAAGTTTAAAGCCTTATATCACTGGTAGACAATGTTTGTATCCTAGTGGTGCTCTTCCTCCAGCAGAGATTAAATATAGTATTGGATCTGTGTGGGTGCATGGAACAATTGAGCTAGGATGGATGTTTTGGTGGGATGTATATGAATTGGCGTATAAAAATGATAAAGAAGATAGTGTGTCTATTCCTATTTTTTAGTGTAAATGCCTTTGCTTGGGACTTAGAGCAAAAAGATGTTTACCTTCCTCTAGACTTAGCAAACGTCAAGGGAACTCCTTCGTCTGATAAAGGAGTAAAACTAAATATAACTTATAAAAAATTTATAGAACCTATGGCTATTAAACCTTTCAATCATAAAGACACAACTACTCTTAAAAGATATATAGAAAAATTAGTTTATGTTTATAAAAAACAAGATCTAGAGGAATTTAAAACCTTAGTTGATAGTAATTCCCTATCTATGATTTCTAGTAAACCCAAAAAACAACAGATTTCTCTTATGTCATTATATTCTCAGGCAATTAATCCTGTTGTTTATAATGTTTTTAAGTATTCTTCTGGATTTGTTTTGACTTGGGGGGCTGAAAACTTTCAACAACCAATGCAAGTCTATATTGTAAAAGAAGATGATAGTTTCAAAATGAGCAAGTTTCATTCCTCTAAAGATGATGAAATGTTTTGGAATTGTAATAACTTTTTAAAGTATTATCCTTTTGAAAAATATTCTCCAAAGATAATAGAACAATTTAAAAAAATAAAAAAAGAAGATATCAAGCAGTTAACATTTAAATTAAAAAAAACAAAAACATATCTAAATCTCTTTAAAAAAGAATCGGAGATTGTGAGTCTTGTGGCCATTGACGGTTATGCATCAGAGAATTATAGATTTAAAGACCATGACCCTAGAGCTGGATTTATTAAATTAAAACTTGGTGGAAGAAATTTTATAAAAAAAGGTAAGCATAAGATTTATTATATAGAAAGTAATTACCCTCTTGGAAAAGTAAATTCCGCTTTAATTCGTCAAAGTAGATCGTTTAATATCACTAAAGAATAGATTTATCTAGTTTGTTAAGAACAAGCTGAAGATCATCCATTAGAGGTGCATTAATAACTATTTTCTTTAAAAGGTATGGGTGCTCAAACGTTAATTTATGAGCATGAAGAAATAGTCTATTGAGTCCATATTCTTCTAGGTAGTAATTATTATGTATTTTCTTTCCGTATCTTCTATCACCGATTATATGCTGCATGCGGCGTCCAAAATGTCTTCTTATTTGATGCCTTCGGCCTGTTCTTATTTCTACGTCTACTAGTGATGCATCTTTATATACTTTAATAGGGTTATAGTTTGTTATGGCCGCTTGGATTTTCTTGTTTTCATTTTTTAATGGGAACTCAAATTTTCCACCACGGTCAATTACCCCTTTAACTAAAGTTATATACTCTTTTCTTACTAAATCAGTATTCCAAATCAATTTAATAAGAGTTACGGCCTTTGGTATTTTGGCAAAAATAATAACACCTGAAGTTTGTCTATCTAACCTATGAATTGGATAGAGCTTTAAATCAATTTGATCTCTTACAGCAAAGAGCAGATTCACTTTCTCTTTTCTATCTTCCTGAGTTGGGTGAGTAAGCATAGGAGCTGGTTTGTTTACAGCGATATAATATTCATCTTCATAAAGAACTTCTATTTTCATTAGATATTTCCAATTATAGTCTCAAATCGAACGGCCAGAGATGGTGTTCTATGGAAATTATTGTCTCTTGGAAAGTTTAGTGCTGGAGTTAAAGTCCAGAAAAACCAGTCTTTATACAAAAGTTGTCTATATCCTACAGATAAACTGTAGTTGTTTATTTGAAAAGCCGGCTGATTTGCGCTAAAGATGTGAGCGTTATAACTCATACCAATCTTTTCGCTTATTTTTTGAAACCAAGAAGGACCATTTTGAAAGTTTACAAAATAATCATTATCATTCCACTGGATGTTATTAACAAAACGAAATGACCAATAGGAATTTATACTTTTATTAAGATCTAAATCAGTATCTGTAGAATGACCATTTGCTGAGACATAAAAAATTTCTTGTTGCGGTCTAAATAACCATTTCCCAAACTGAGCATCTCTAAATATTCTTAATCTATAAAATGGCCTCGGAGAGACTGTATCAAAAATGACTCCAGTTCCAATAGAAGTCTTCAAACTTGCACTGTCCAAAAGGTATCTAAATCCTGCTGTTGTTGAGTCTCTAACTTTTTCTCCAGCAGTTTCACCTCGACCAGTTGCTCTTTGTGCTCTAGATGAAGTCGTTGTAATATTGTCAGAGTCGTCTTCACTTTCAAGTATAAATTGGAGTCTTTCTTGAGTTTTTGGAAGAACAAGTTGCAGTTTTATATTAACTTCAGTAATCGGAATATTACCCTCTTTTTTGAGACTATCTACATAAATTCTGACTCTCGTTTTATTAATTCTATTATTTCCTCTATCTTTTCCAAAAAAATTATCAACCGTTTCTGCAAAACTTGTTACTTTTTTTGATAAAGTTCTATGAGAATGATCAGCAAAATTATCTTTAGCTTGTGCTAAAGTATTGAAAAGTATTAATAAAAGTATAATTTTAATCATATAATCATATTAAAAATCAAAAAGGCCATTGGCCATGATTCTTTTTCTAAATAGAGACTTATGGAGTATTTATTTCTTCTTTTTATGTTTTTTAGCTCACTTTCTTTTGCAAAATCGGGTTTATATACTCAAATTCTTGCTCCTGCTATTGGAGTTAGTGGAGGAATTAAAATGAACTCAGTTGGAATTGAATTAACTGCTAAATGTTTTAGTCTTAATAATCAAGCTATTGGTGATTCAGATTATTCTTCAAAGTTAAAGAATTTCACTTTTTCCGGAGGCATTAGGCTATTCATTCAAAATCGTTTTAGTTTCAAAGTTGGAGCAATTTTTCATAATTTAGAAGTGGATGTTTTAAAAACAATATAAGGCAGCAACAAGAGGTGTATGATGGAGTTTTCTTTGCTCTATACGAAGGAATGGGCAAAATCATAAAATTAACCGTGATTTAGATTTTTATTTAGAGTCTAACTTATACCCAGTTGCGCAAGCCAAGTTTTCTTTAATTGACTTTGAATTTGGGCCGCGGCCATATTTTAGAGGATAATTTGATATAAAATGTTCAAAAATAAATTTGTATTTTGACTAAATTTACAAAATAGCTAGAATCCTTATATGAAATATATCTTATCAATCTTTTTCATATTCTCTTCTTCAGCTTTTGCCTGTAACTACAAGCTAAATATTAAGAAGATTAATGGGGTTAATATAGACAATAAGGTTTTTGTTAAACATATATCCTTAGCCCTTGAAACTCGGGGGTTTTATCCTGGCAATGGTAAATATACAGTAAAATCACTTATATCTCTTACACAAGATCACCATAGACCCAAGCTTTACAATTCTAAGGCCAGTCTTAGTCTTTATAAAAACGATGTAATGGAAAACTATGTTCATGGGCTTGGTGATCCAAAAAGATCTAAAATTACTGCAATGACTACTAAACAATATTATAAGGCGATAAAAGCTGCAGTATCTAATCTTCCATTCTGTTATCAATAGCTTACTCTTTCTTCATTGTAATTTCTTCATATCAATTTGCCATAATTACTTCAATCTAAGACTATCCATTTAATATTAATTATTTGAGAAATGGGGGGAAGAAGTATGGTGAATTTAAAAGTCATTAGTTTATCTATTATAATGTCTACAGCTTATTCTTGTGGAGGAAGTTCAGACAATAATACTTCTGGTAATGATCTAGATAGAACATCTCAAGATAGTGACAGCTATAATAATGTTGTTACTATACTAGAAGAAAGAGAAATATTTAGTTTAATAAATAGTCATAGAGAAAGCGTTGGATTGAATACTTTAAGTTGGCATAAGCATGCTACTAAAGAGTCTCAAACTCACTCAAAGAATATGGCAACTGGGAATACTAGATTTGGTCACACAGGATTTTCTGACAGAATTGATAGAATTGAAAACATGGATCAGTCAGTAACTGCTAGTGGTGAGAATGTTGCCCAAAATTCAAATCCAGCTCGTGCATTTAGAGCATGGCTTAGGAGCTATGGACATAGAAGAAATATCGAGGGGAACTATACTCATACAGGTATTGGTGCAGAAGTAGACTCAAATGGTAATTGGTATTTTACTCAAATCTTTTTAAGGAAATAATATGAATAAAATTATTATAAGTTTATTATTAGACTTAACTACAACTTCTATCTTTGCACATGCGATTTAGAAAAGTTAACCGGAAGATATGGACTATGACATCGTTTCTTATACAGACAAACTTATAGGTCTGAGCAGCACGTAATAGGGGCAACTAAGGCCTCTCTAGTTAAAGAAAAATAATCCACCCCAATACCAAGATCTTCGGCGTTCTCCAATTATATTAATTCCAGTTCATGAAAAATTAGGTTGTGACGAATTAAAAAAGAGGAGAGCTGAACTATTTCGATAAAATCCTAAAGCTTGTCGCTTTTCTAGAATAAGAAACCAATAAAAAAAGCCTCCATGAGGCATTTTTCTTTATTAATAATATTTTTTAAGTGTGAAGTGCTCTATCATCAGTTGCCGCTAAACATGCTTCTTTAAAAGCTTCAGAGTACGTAGGATGAGCGTGACATGTTCTAGCAATATCTTCTGCACTTGCCTTGTATTCCATCGCTAGAACAGCCTCAGCTATTAAATCAGCACAACGAGGCCCTATCATATGAACAGCTAAGATCTCATCTGTTTCTGGGTGAGCTAGAACTTTTATAAGCCCTGCGGATTCATTTGATGCTCTGGCACGACCTAGGGCCTTAAATGGAAATGATCCTTTTTTATACGCCACTCCATCTTTCTTTAATTGTTCTTCAGTTGGCCCCACAGAAGCAACTTCAGGCCAAGTGTACACAACACCAGGAATTAGGTTGTAATTCATATGAGGTATTTGTCCCGCCATTAGTTCAGCAACAAAGACACCTTCTTCTTCGGCTTTATGAGCAAGCATTGGTCCATCTGTAACATCACCAATGGCATAAACTCCAGGAACACTTGTTTCAAGGTTTTTATTCGTAGGAACTCTACCCCTTTCATCTAGTGCTAAGCCTATATTTTCAAAACCAAGTCCAGAAGTAAAGGCCTTGCGACCTACAGCGACTAGAGTATAGTCACCTTCAAATGTTACCTCTTTATCTTTTTTCATGTCTTTTGCTACAACTACTGATCCCTTTCCTTTTGTCTTAACAGAAAGAACTTGGTGAGAAGTCATAAATTTAATACCATCTTTTTTTAGAACTCTTTGAAGTTGTTTTCCTAGTTCAGCATCCATCATTCCAATGATTGAATCAGCATATTCAACCACAGTTACTTCAGAGCCTAGTCTTCTATATGCAGAACCAAGTTCTAGACCAATGACACCACCACCAATAACTATTAGATGCTTTGGTACGTCTTTTAATTTCAATGCTTCAGTTGAAGTGATTACGTGTTTTTTATCTATCTCCATTCCAGGAAATGCAGAAGGCTTAGAACCAGTAGCGATAATTGTTTTTTCAGTTGTAATTTGAATTGTTTCTTTTGCACCTTTAATTGATATTGTATTCTTATCAACGAAAGATCCAATACCTTCAAAAGTAGTTATTTTATTTTTATCCATTAAAAATTTAATACCACCACTAGTCTGATCAACAACATCTTGAACTCTACCCATCATCTTTTTAAAATCGAGTTTAACATTACCAACGTTTATTCCATGATCAGCATGTGAGTGAACAGTATCATGGTATCTCTCACTTGAATCAAGTAGGGCTTTAGAGGGAATACAACCAACATTTAAACATGTCCCACCCATTGTAGAGTACTTTTCAATAATGGCCGTCTTTAAACCTAGTTGAGCACAGCGAATTGCACATACATAGCCACCAGGACCAGAACCGATTATTACGACATCAAATTTATTATCACTCATTTCAATATACCTTTACCTTTTATATTATTATAAATCTAAGATAATTCTTGCAGGGTCTTCTAGTAACTCTTTTACAGTCTTTAAGAATCCAACAGAATCTTTTCCATCAATTACTCTATGGTCATATGATAAGGCCACATACATGATAGGGCGAATAACTATTTCTCCATTCACAACCCAAGGTCTTTGAACAATATTATGCATTCCGAGGATTGCAGATTGAGGAATATTAATTATTGGTGTGGAAAGCATTGATCCAAAGACTCCACCATTTGTAATTGTAAATGTTCCGCCACTCATATCATCGATAGTAATTTTCCCATCTCGAGCTTTCGTTGCAAGTCTTAAGATTTCTTTTTCAATATCAGCTAGACCCATTGATTCAGCATTTTTTACAACAGGAACAACTAAACCTTTTTCACTCGAAACTGCAATCCCCATGTCTACATATTGAGGGATATGAAGATTGTCACCTTCAATTTGAGCATTCACTAGAGGATAGTTCTTCATCGCAATTGTACATGCCTTTGTGAATAGGGACATAAACCCAAGTTTAATACCATGTGTTTTTACAAACTGATCTTGATATTTTTTTCTAAGATCCATAATTGGTTTCATATCGATTTCATTAAAAGTTGTAAGCATCGCTGTTGTATTTTTTGCTTCAGTTAACTTCTTCGCTATTGTCTTTCTCATTCTAGACATTTTCTCAATATTAATTTCTCTTGAACCACCAGTCATAGTAAGTGCTTGTACTACTTCTTTTTTAGCACTTAATGAAGCTTTATCTACTGATAGAGCATCACCTTTAGTTACTCTGCCGTCTTTTCCAGTTCCACTTACAGTTGTTGCATCTATACCTTTCTCAGCTAGAATTTTTGCTGCAGCAGGAGAAGAATGTTGAACTGTTTTCTTAGTTGATTGAGTTCCAGCACTTGGAATTAATGGATCAGGATCAGCTTGAGGTTTCTCGTTAACGTTTGATTCACCTTTTTCTTCAGGTTTTTTTGCAGGAGCATCTCCTTCTTCAAGAATAGCGATAACAGATCCAACTGCAACTGTTTCACCTTCTTCAACTTTAATTCTTAATATACCTGCTCCATCAGCAGGTAATTCCATATTAGCTTTATCTGTTTCTAGTTCACAAACAAGATCGCCTTCTTCGATATAGTCACCATCTTCTTTTAGCCAAGCTGCAATATCTGCTTCTGTGACTGATTCACCGGCCTGAGGTACTTTAATTTCAATTGCCATAATTTGTTCCTTCTAAATATTTATATAAATTTATTTTTTCTTTGCAAATGATGTTTCAAAAATATCATTCTGTTCTTTTAAATGACTAGAAGCATATCCTGTCGCAGGAGTTGCACTCATAGGTCTTGTCACAGAAGTGAAGTTTTTAAATATATCAAA
>Ga0209712_10001959_pt1 | contig 17249 bp, 19 predicted proteins | sample ArcOceMetagenome_FD_187443 | JGI IMG/M metagenome (GOLD analysis project Ga0209712, IMG submission 187443) | Marine eukaryotic phytoplankton communities from Arctic Ocean - Arctic Ocean - Greenland ARC118M Metagenome (SPAdes) (version 2) | ecosystem: Environmental > Aquatic > Marine > Oceanic...
ACCAGAAGAAACAATGGTTATCTACGGTGTAGACAACGGCGGCTTTAACAGTGACGGCAGTAGTATACTAGGTGGAGCAAACGTTACTTATGTTGGCGACTTATTCCAATACGAATTAAGAAACTTAGACGGCACGTTTGTAAACTCTAGCAACGATGCTAGAAATGCAAAAGTATTGTACTTAGAAAGTTTAAGATATGCAAGTAGTACAAGCAACGTTGTAGTAAAAAGTGGCGTCAACACTAATATAAGTACACTAGGTAATGTATGGGTTGATGATTACGAAGGCAAAGGTTGGGCATACTTAAATATTGCTGACGGCTCTAAAAATAGATATCAGGAAGCTCTTGTAGATCCTAAGTACATTAAAAATACAATTATATATGATGCAACAACAGGTCAAAAAGACTATGATTATGATATGTGGGATCCGTTCAAAGGCGTATTACCTGCATTTGTTGATGCTGAAATTACATACACTGGAAAATCAGACCCTGTTGTTTACACAACACATCGTGCTGTATTTGGCAAGCCAAATATTGGACAAACATGGTGGGACACTAGCACAGTTAGATACAACTGGTATGAGCAAGGAACAAACAGAGAGCGTTGGTTAAATTGGGGTAGTACATTCCCAGGTAGTGCAATCACATTATACGAATGGGTAGAAAGTAAAGTTACGCCATTAGAGTATGCAGATGCAGGCGGCACTGGAACACCTAAGAACGGTAGCGAGTTTATTATTGAAAGAAGACTAGACCCAGCGTCTAATCTTTACATAAACTGTTATTACTACTGGGTACAAAATGTAAGCACAATTTCTACATTGGCATCACAACTAGCCGGTAGAAAAACAAGCACATTTAACTTAGCAAGATTCTTAGCAGACCCAATAGGACAAGGCTTAAACACTGTGAGCTATATTAGTGCAGGTGTACATGAGCGTGATGCAGTTAGTATTGCTAATACTAATGTTGCAAGTTTTGTAATGGGCAACCTTACTAAGACATTGCGTGAAGATGAGCAAAACATACAAATTAATTTAAGTAGAAATATTAATCCAGTAGGACTAAAGCATGCTTCATGGAAACTGTTAAGAGAAAATGATAACAATAGTACAGTACCAGAAGATATAGCACTAAAACTAATTGATAGTTTATGTGAAATAGATGCCGCAGGAAACAAAGTACCTGCAGACAATCTTAGTGAGATTGAAAGATACGGTGTTGCATTCCGTCCTCGTCAAACAATGTTTAAGAAACCTAAGCAAGCAAGACGAGTATTACAGTATATCTTAAATGAAATACTAGCAGATACAAAGTTAAACACTTTATACCCTGGATGGGATTCAGCAATAACAACTAACACATATATTGAAACTATAAACTGGTTTGATGTAAAACGTGTTGATGATATTACTAATGCAAAAATTAGATTTGATAGTACATACAAAGCATCATTTACTGTAGCAAGTGTTAAAGAACTAGACAAACTGAACAGAAATACTATTGTTGACGGCACAGTTGTAATGGTTAAAGCAGGCAAGGGTGATAGATTCCAGTTATGGAGATGGAACCCTACTGCTAGTAAGTTCTATCAAATTGCTATTGAAAAAGAAACAGTAAAATTAAAAGACACAATTTATACAGACGATGCTAATCCAATAATGCAAACAGAATTACGAGCATTGTTACTAGCACTTAAAGATAACGTGTTTACTTCTACTGCAAACTTTAATGAAGTATTCTTTGAAATGATGAAGTATGCACTAGGCGAACAGCAAGAATTAGATTGGGCATTTAAAACTTCTTATATCTACATTGAAAAAGAGGAAGAAGATCTTGTACAGCGTGTAGGATTTAAACCTGACAACTTTAACAGTGTAACAGAATACATGAATGAAGTCAAGCCTTATACTGCAAAAATTAGAGAATATAAAGATGGTAAACGTGCTCCATTAGAATACATTAACGAACAGATGTTAAGTGACTATGACGTACCAGCATATCCAGATTCATCAATAGGCGAAGTTAGAACGTTAGACTTTGCGGTAGGCACTGACAGAACAATTATGTCTAACAATAGCGACTACACAAAAGCATACGGTGGGTACACAGCAGGACAAGCAAGGTGGGCAACTACTACACCAGTTCGTACTAATAAAGTTAACATAGTGTTTGATAGAACAGATTGGCGTTTGCTACAAGCAGGACATGACGCATCAACTACAAGTTATAATGTTAGCATAGGTCAAAACATTGCAGACATTAATGCAAACAGCATAGCAAATGTAAGTAATGTTGCATCTAACAGTTATACAGCAAGTGGCAGACTATTTAAGTTTGATACTGATGTTAGAGCCAAGTTTAATTCAGAGATTGATCTTTATTACGGTAACGGTGCAAGTGCTAATACAAGTATTACAACAGACTCGACTAAAATGCAAACAGCAGTAGTTGCTGGAGCATTGAACGGAACATTATACTTAGTTAAGCAAAAAGTTGGCGGCACATGGCAAGGTGAAGAATTAGATGCTAACGTATTCACAATGGGTGTTGACAGTCAAGATTCGTTAGTATTACAAAGCTCATTTGGTTACGACACATCACCGTTTGATTACACAGATGGATTTGGTTCACAGTTTGATAGTATGATCAACGTACAAAACTTTGAAGGCGTGTTTAAAGGTAACAGCACATACAGAGAAGGCGGAGTTACATATTCAGGATTTGATGGTGCAACATTTAGTCATCTATTATATGGAAATGAAAGACCAGAAGAACTTGTTTATCTAAGTCCTTTAGAAAACTTTGTTATGCACGTTGTAACAGATACAAATGCTTATGATGCAAATAATGTACCAGTTGCTTCAATTGGTGTAGGGCCATACGATGCAGACACAATTTCAGAATCAGTATCGAGTGTTGTAACAATTACAAGTTCACTAGCGGCTCCATTGCTTAATAATTCAGATGTTGTTACACTAACAGATGAAGGCGGCACAATATTAAATACTTCGTTTACAATTGCAAACGTTACATCTACTACATTTGAAATACCGTTAGCAGGCGTAGACAGTACAATTATTACTACAGCAGGTAACGTTAGTATTACAAGTGGTGTGGCAGCAGTAAGAACAGAATACATAGTACATCAAGACTTATTTGGTGCAGATGAGTATCTAAGAGTATTATCAGATGGTTCGGGTTCAACCTCAACTGCATCTGTTATTAATTCATGGGATACTGAAATTACAGTTATAGACGCTACTAAATTGCCAATACCTAAACCTGGAGCACCAGGGGCGGCATGGTTAGATAACAGTGAGCGTATAGAATATATTCGTGTTGCAGGCAACAAGTTATCAGGTATTACTAGAGGTACTAGAGGTACTACTATACCGAATGGCCCTGCTTATACATACGTTGATGATGTAGCTACATTATCCAATACATATATTAAACACGAAGCGGGTATATCAGTTGTATCAGCTGGTAAAGCAGATGTGTTTGACGCTTCACTTATAGAAGGCGGAACTGCAGGATCAGACGCTAGAGATCCTAATGTTGCAAACTGGCTGAAAGCAGACGGAACACAAAAGAGTATTACAGATATTACAAACAGAAACACCGGAAGCGGAAGCACAATTGCTGCATTCTTACATGGTGATTCAGTATCAAGTGTTGGTTTTGACAGTAAGGGTTGGGATACGGTTGGATGGGACAGCATTTAAAATATAGTTTAATGAAAAGTGATAAATAAGTACAATGCAAGAAGACAAGGTAAATGAGTTAAATCATATGGACAATCAAGAAGAAGTTGTTGATAATGCTGGACTAAACATGTCCGGGCACATTATTATCCGTGATGCGGATACTAAAGAAGAATTTATCAATAAAAGAAATGCTATTCACTACGGTAATATGGCAAGGATTGTAGCAGAGGCATTAAATAATGCTGCTGATTCATATGTTAATTTTATTGCATTTGGCAATGGTGGAACAAGTGTTGACGCTGCAGGTGGAAAGGTTTTATATCGTTCTCCTAGAGTAAGTGAAGCATATGAAGCATCAGCATCGCTGTATAACAAGACATATCATAAAGATATACAGGGTGTAGAGTCAAATTCAGATAATAAAATTGAAATTATTACAGGAGCTTCTTATACTGATATTAAAATGACAGTGACGTTAGGATATAACGAACCCGCAGGTCAAGATGTATTTGATAGCAGTACAACAAATATAGGTGACTATGTTTTTGATGAACTAGGTGTATTTACAAATGCTACTTCGTTCGATGATTCAAAAATGTTAACACATGTAATCTTTCATCCAGTTCAGAAAAGCCAGAACAGGGTGATAGAAATAATTTATACGATTAGGGTTCAGTTAAGTTAAAACGAGGAAAAATTAAATGGCGTATTCAGTAACAACAAATAACGGCGACGTAATAACCGTAAACGACGAAGCGAAAGACAGTAGTTCGTTATCGCTAACTGTTATTGGGCGAAACGCTACCAATTACGGGCAAAGTATTTTTACAAATACTGTTCGACAGTTAGAAAACTTTGCAGGTAATACACCTCCTAGTGCTACTTACTTACCAACTGGTCAATTATGGTACGATAAAGGCGAAAACACTTTACGAGTTTACAATGGCGCAACATGGGCAAGAACATCATTAGTACCGACTAATGCAACTGATATCACAGAAGAAGTAGTAACAGGTACTCAGTACTTTAATACTACAGAAGACAAATTAAGAGTTTATGATGGTGCTGTTTTTAGAGATGCAGTATTACCAGGCGGTACAGTTACATCAGCATTAACAGGTAGCACATCAGGTAGTGCAACAAACTACGGTGCAAAAACTGAAACATTATTTTTAACATCACAAGGTGGATCACCAAGTGTTGTTCCTGTTGTAGCAATAAAATATGTAAGTGACGGATCAACTCCGGGTGAATTAGCAGATACGCAACACGACAGTGCAGGCGCAACTGTTATGGCTATCTTCTCAGATACAGCATTCACAATTGCCGCAAGTGATCCTTACTATGCTACACTATCAAATGTAAATAGTTTTAGTGGTACAATTACTAAGGGTATGAACCTTAGAGCAGATTACACAGATTCAAGTATCGCTCAAGCAGATACAAGTGCATTTGCAGATAAAGCAAACGCTTTTAACGTTGGCGGAACAATAGTTCCAGCAGCAGATTATATTCATGTAGGTTCTACTAACTGGGTACCAAGCGGTACTGTTAGCACTAACTACACATTAGGTAATGCTACTAATAGATTTGGTACTGTACATACAGATACACTTCAAATAGGTAATGCAGGAACTCCTCAAACAGTTGGCGTTATCGGAACTGTTAACATTGGTAATGCTACAAATCAAATTAATTCATTGTTTGTAAACGACTTAACTGTATCAGGTGATTTAGACTTTACTAATGTAAATACTTTAACTAACCTAGAAAGTGCAGATATTGATGCAGTAACATTAACAACTGGTACAATATCTACAACAGCAACAGCGGCAACAGACATTGTTAACTATCAAACATTGCAGAACGCAACAACTTCAACTGCATTAGTTTCAGGAAAAGTTATTGTAACTGCTCCGGCAAGTCCAGCAGTATCGCATAGTGTATTTTTAGGACAAGGAACATCAGGTAACCTAGATACTAGGGCACATGCTTCACTTAGTTATATACCAAGTACAGGCACATTGTCAACAACAGCAGTAAGTGCAACAACATTTACAGGTGATTTAACAGGTGACGTAACTGGTGCTATTGCAGGAACAACTGCTAATATGTCAGGTACAGTAACTGGTGATACATTAACAGATGGTACAGTTTCAATCAATAATGGTGCTATTACAGGTGCTCAAAACATCACTTCTTTAGCTACTATAACAGGTTCAGTGGTAACAGACGGTACAGCACAAATAACAAGTGGTGCTATAACAGGCGCAACTAACATTACTGCTACTGGTACAGTAACAGCAAATTTGTTTAGTGGTGTAGCAACAGCGGCACGTTATGCGGATTTGGCTGAGAAATACACAACAGACGCAGATTATGAAGCAGGCACAGTTGTTAAAATTGGCGGCGATGCTGAAATAACAATGACAACAGAACATGCAGACACAGAAGTATTTGGAGTTATCTCAACAGCTCCAGCATACTTAATGAACAAAGACATTGACGGTCTTCCAGTTGCACTACAGGGCAGAGTACCTGTTAAAGTAATTGGTAAAGTCAGCAAAGGACAAAGATTAACGTCTAGTGACGTACCAGGATTAGCATGGGCAGTGGATGAAAATACACCGATACAAGCAATCATTGGTAGATCATTAGAGAACAAAACAGACGGCGACCAGGGTGTTGTCGAAGCGGTAATAGGCATAAAATAAATTTTAGGAGATTTAAATGGCTTCAGGATCAGCAATTACAATAACAGGCGGTACTAACATGACGCAAGTCGTAGCAGGTACAGATACCGTAGCAGCAGTGGACTTTAATAATGCTCGGACCAATGTAAACACTTTGCTAAGTGGCGCAGCTGATGTAACTCTAGGTACATTTACAGTAGCATCTACATTTGGTTGGAACCAAGGTGGTGCAGGTGTTAGTGCAGCAAGTGCAGGTAGTACAGTGCAAGACACTGGCGCAGGCGGCTTTAAAGATTTACAGGATGATGTGCAGGCAATGTGTGCGTTTTTAGGACAATCAGTTAGAACTGGAGTAGGTTCAGATGTTACTACAGCAGACAGCATAACAGCAGCAACGTGGAACAACACGATGTTAAACGTTAAAGATTGTTGGGACGCTAGATTTGTGCCAGCAAGTAGAACAGCAGCAACAGACGCTAGTGTTACTAGAACAGCATCATGGACTAATACATTAACACAAGAAACTACATGGACATTTGCTAGTGAAGGTGCTTTAAGATCATACTTTAATGGTGGTGGCGCAGTAGGTGTTAGCTCTAGTAGAAGTGGTGGTACAAGTAACTCTCAGAATACACAATGGACTAATAAACTAAGTGGTATCTCTGATGTATGGTTATATCATAACACTACAACAGCAAGTGCAGGAACAAGTGCAGGTTTAGGTCTTTATGAACTAACTACTGCTTACCAGCAAATTATGATTTTTTATGGTGGAACATCACCATATACATCAGACTATATTCAAGTTAATGCTAAAGTAAATAGTACAACTAACCCAACTGTAATTACATTACAGACTAAACTACGCGATGAAGGCGATAACGTTCTCGATGAAGCGGTAGATGGTACACTTACTATCAACGCAAGAAGACTTCAGCCTAACGCAAATGGTTCAGGTTTTAGTTTTGCTACACCAACTGATAGCACAGGCGCAATTAGCGGCTCGTAATACTTAGACGTATATAAATAAAGCCAGTAATCAAGGTTGCTGGCTTTTTTTTGGCTTAAATAAAGGTATGAGTACACGACTATCCAAAGCACTAGAATTTGCAAATTACCGAGTTACCCTGAACAATCAGAACGCTGCCCTAAAGGCTAAGACTCAGAACTTGTTGAGTTATAGTATAAACGGTGGCACATTTGTTATTGACTTACCGTTACTTACATTTTGTAAGCAACTTATAGATCTCAAACACAAAGATGCAGTGTTGTTAGACAGCTTTGATAATCCTATCAAAGTAGAACTAAAAGCATTTCATAAAGAGATTTTAAGTAGATGGTTTGAAGTAACCAATGACTACTATGCTGAGTATGAAAAATTACGCAGGGCGAGAAAAGTCCATAAGATTTTGGATTTAAATGAAAAAGAAGAATAGCCGCGGCATTGTAATGTTTGCCCACAACAACGATGAAATCGATTATTTCAAGTTGGCAGTGGTAAACAGTTTCCTGATACAGAAACATTTAGGTATCAAAAACATTACAGTGGTCACAGATTCGCATAGTTTAGCTCACGCAGAAAAAGAGTTAGGCAAAGCAAAGATTAAAAAAGCAATAAACAATATAGTTATAAGTGAAAAAGATAGAAACTTTAAACGTGCAAACATACGCATATTTAAAGATACTAGTCACACTGCAAAGAACTTATCGTTTTATAATGTAAATAGATGTGATGCATACGATATATCACCGTATGACGAAACTATATTACTTGATGCAGACTATCTTGTATTAAGCGACACATTAAATCAGTGTTGGGGACACAACAACGAACTGATGATGAATTGGAAGTGGCAAGATGTTATGTTCGAAAGAAAGTTTGAGAACTTAGATAGACTCGATAACTTAGGCATAACAATGTATTGGGCCACTGTGGTGTACTTTAGAAAGACACCTTATGTGGAAAGTTTTTTCAATTGTGTGAAGCATGTAAAAGACAACAGTCAATTTTACAGAGACTTGTACAAATGGAAAGGAAGGCTATACAGAAACGATTATAGTTTTAGTGTAGCGGCACACACGATGTCTGGCTTTGTAGATAAAGGCGTTCCTCAACTGCCTACAACACTGTACAAAACATTTGATACAGATGATGTACACAGTGCAGTAAATGAGAATACACTTTTACTATATTTAGAAAAGCCGAGGTCGCCTGGTGATTTTATGATTACCAAATGGAGCGGTGTTGATTTGCATGTAATGAACAAATGGGCAATCAACAGAATTAGTAAGGAGTTACTCGACTATGTCGCCTGAGGACAAGGACTTTAGAAACAAACAACAAGATTTAACAGAATTAAACAGTGACGGTAATAGGCAAAGAGGCCGTTACGGAGAGGACGAAAGTCATCTCAAACCAGAAGAAAAGGATGAAGAAGATAGCAAAGAAAACACCAAAAGTAGGTGACCCAATCGAGCATACCTGCACATTAAATGGTACGTTCGAAGGCAAAGTAGTACAACTATTATCGATGCAGTTTGTATATGAAACGGCAGATGGCAATAGGCGCTTCTGCATGTTTAGGGAACAATGGAAATTTAAAGAATGACAGATAAAAAACAACCAAAAAAGTTTAACCCAAGTGTTCCAGAAAACAATTGGGATTGGATACAACGAAGAAGATTTATGAATGCGGATGCTGAAATTACACCACCTAGCGATAGTTATACTATGAAGTTGGAAGACGGTGACGAATTTAAAGTTAGAAAGAATAGTACTAGCTGATGGACTTAGGTCGAAAAATATGTGCATTTTTTATATTCCTTATATTCTTTTGGATGTGGCCGTATAGATTATTTACAAATAAGAACAACTGTTATTTTTGGACATTAGAAAAATTAATAACAAAAGGTGGTAACGTTAAATGGTACAAGAGTCACTTATGGTATGGCTATCATTGTACTTGGGTTAACACGGAAGGAGAGGAATGGGAATATACTTTACCAAAGATGAGAAAGACATCTCTACTAAAAGTTATGTGGTACAATGGTAAAGTGCGTAAATTCTCTAAGGGCAATAATTATTTTTTAAAGGGTAAGTAAGATGAAATGGTGGGATAAAATTTTAGAGTGGGGATTTCAAAGAGAAGCAGACAACCAATTTGAAGAAACACTAAAACAGAAAAAAGTTATAGACATGATGCAGGATGATATAGATCCTAACGAAGTAACAATAGAGAATGCGTACAAGACACGATGGATATGGTACCACACAATATTAGCAATAGGAATTTTTATGACTAATGTTCTATTAATAGCAATTTTAATGATACTAGCAATTAAGTTATGAGTAAAGGCTACATAGTAATAGCACAAAACAATAAGACTGTTGATTATTTAGAGCAGGCGTATGCCCTAGCACTTAATTTAAAGCTAACACAGAGCACTGTAAGCAATCTAACGGTGTGTGTAGACGCCAACACAAAGGCATTAATAAAAACAAAACACAAACAAGTATTTGATCACATTGTTGACATTCCGTGGAATGATGATGCAGAAAACCAGCCTTGGAAGATAAACAACAAATGGAAGTTTTATCATATGTCACCGTATGATGAAACAGTTATATTAGATACTGATATGATATTTCCTACTGATGTTAGTTACTGGTGGGATATGTTAAGTGAAAGAGATGTATGGGCTACTACAAACGTTAGAACATATAGAGGCGATGTTGTTACTAGTGATTACTATAGAAAGTATTTTGTAAAAAATGAGTTACCTAATGTTTACACAGCATTCTTTTATTTTAAGAAAAGTGATTTAGCTAGTGAACTGTTTGCAATGATTGAGATTATATTCCAACATTGGCAAAGAATGTTTTATAAGTATATGCCTAACGGAAAGCCAGCATGGTTGAGTGGTGATGTTGCGTATGCGTTAGCAATGCAATTGTTAAACATAGAAGCAGAATGTACGAAGCCGTTAGCACATAACTTTCCTACTTTTGTACATATGAAAAGCCATGTACAGGAAATACCTTCTACACTTATAGAAGAAGATTGGACTAAGTCATTGCCTACTTATTATAACAAGTATAATGATTTTAAAATAGGAAACTTCCAGCAACTACTGCCGTTTCATTATGTAGAGAAAAACTGGATGAAGCCAGACATGGTTAAACAAATGGAGAATGATTTTGGTATCTGAAGCCGCTCTAGCTAGAAAGAAAAGATTCACAGACGCTAAAGCAGAGCATGGCGGAGATATTGCTGGCTTAACAAAGCACATTGAGTCACTAGATTGGAATGTGTGGCATGACGAAGAAGGCACAATCATTTCCATGAGTAAAGAATGGAATCAAGAACTAGCAGACCAATGTGAAACAGCTAAGTTTAGCAACGAACAAGCTGCTATATTAGTAGATAAGAATTGGAATCTGTATCGTATACGCACAGACAAGCACAATAAACATGTTAAGTTTATAGAAGTACGCCCTGTAATAATTGATAAAATTAGTACTGAGAATGATTTCTTATTCCAACTTGACAAGAATTCAAAAACAACTTACGATATTAAAATAAGTTTAAGTTCAAAAGCATTAACAGTAACAGCACATAAAGCATTTTTAGAGAAGTATGAAGAAATTAAATCCGAAGATGCTGTTATTAACGGTAGAAAACAGTTTGCATTGTATTTAACATCTAAAAACGATCCTAGTTTTATGTTCCACACTGTAACTATATCTCTATACGATATACTAAATAGTACTAAAGTAGTAAAAGAAACACCTTCTGATTTTAGAGGTTGCAGTATTTTTACACTAAAACTATTTGACAATTATAAATTTGTTGAGGAAAAGAAATGACATTCACACCAGAGGAATCAGACGAAAATCCACAAGTACTTGCTAGAAAGAGTCGCTTCCTAGAAGATAAAGCGGCCGCAGGCAATTTTGCTGCCTTAATGGACCAGCAAGATACTATACACCGCTCACAAAGAGTTTTCTTTGATGAACGTGGCGATATTGTAAGTGTTACATATCAGTCACCAGCTGAAGTTAACCCATTGTGGCAAACATACGAATTTACTTATACAGAAGTTGCTGTACTCGACGGCAAAGATGTTAATAAGTTTTGGGTAGTTAGACGCAAAGATGGTACATGTGAATTGCAATTACGACCGCAAGCAACAGTGTATGCTACAATGAAAGACGATGATGTTATAAAAATTGAATTTAGTTCTACTGAAACAACAGCGGATTGTATGATTAGCATAAAAGAAGACCATGCAATTATAGAACTAAGCGACAAATTCAAAGAAACAATGAAAGACGTATATCCAATACAAGCAACAATCAAAGGCAAACGTATATTTAAATTCCATGTGTGTGACCCAGACCAGAAGGGTGTTATTTTTGATACCGTTACTGTGTCGATGGTTGAGCTACTTACTGAACGATTTATACAGAAAGAACTATTGGCAGACTTGCGCCACTGTATAGTTTATACAACACCTTTGTTCGATAAATATCTGCGAACATAACCAGGAATAATTTTAATGGCAAAGATTGATGTCACAGAACTAGACATTTTTTATATTAGTTACGATGAGCCCAACTGCGAAGAACATTGGGCAGACTTGTTAAATAAAGTGCCTTGGGCTAAACGTGTACACGGTGTTAAAGGATTTGATGCCGCACACAAAGCAGCCGCTAATCAATCAGAAACAGATCGCTTTATAACAGTTGATGGAGATAACATTGTCATGGACGACTTCTTCGAGCAAGTGTTAGATGTTCCTGATACTGATTTAGACGGCAACAATATATCAGAAAGTATTTTTAGTTGGAATGCTAAAAACATTCTCAACGGATTAGTATACGGTAACGGTGGACTTAAATGTTGGCCTACTGAATATACTAAAAACATTAACACACATGAAGCCGCAACAGACGGCGAAGGCATGGAGTTTTGTTGGAAACTAAATTATATTCAACTTAACGATACGTTTAGTGAAGTACATCAAACAGCAAGTCCATTCCAAGCATTCCGTGCAGGATTTAGAGAAGGTGTTAAAATGAGTTTGGACCAAGGTACTAGAGTACCAGCAGATGAATTCCAGCAACAAATATGGTATGGCAATTATAATAGATTACAGACTTGGAGCAACATAGGCACTGATGTAGAAAACGGCTTATGGGCTTTATATGGTGCTAGACTAGGTTGCCATATGGCAGTACTAAGTGACTGGGACGTTAATTTAATATCCGACTTTGATTGGTTCAAAACATTCTTCTACAATGAAGTAGCACCTAAGTTTGACGGACTTAACGATATGAAGTGTAGTTATACTAGACTTGAATGGCAACAAGAATTGTTATACAAAGAAGTGTGCAGGATAGGACACGAACTCAACGAAGCCATTAACAGTATGATGTTGTTTAACCCTAACGAACAAATGTGTAGATTTTTTAAGAAAACTTATGTTAATCCTAGACGCTGGGGTGCAATGGTTAGAGAAAAACAAATCCAAGACTTATTAGAGAAAGGGCTTATAGCATCATGACAACCAGAAGTAAAATACACACATCAATAACAGCATTAATAGTGCTATTAATAATACTATTCGCCTGGCCGGCAGAAGCACAAGGGTATATTGCATACGCACATGAACTACCATTTGAAGATACTACATCTCAGCCTGAAACACACAGTTTACGTTTAGGTTACATTGCTAACGGCATGTACATTGAAGCAGGCCCTATGACTGGTGGACATAGTATGGAGATGGGTTACAAAGTAAAGAAAGGTAACTGGATCTTTAAGACCAAGTACGAAAGTGAAGAGACCAAGTACAATAGCATGTTTAAAAGCAAGATAGAATCTGAAATTATTTACAAGTTTGGACAGTAGCATATGAAACAGTATTGGCGTTTATGGGCTAAAGCTATCGGTGAGAAAGAAGGTACTACAGACGCAGAAGCAGATAAGATTGCGTTAATACGCACAGTTATTGTGTTAGTAAACTTCATCACATGCTTCGTTATCATAGCAGGCAACATACATAATTGGTAAAATCTTCTTGACATTCCCGTCAAAGTATTATATAATAGCTTTTTAATCTAAAGGAAATACAATGAAAGATGCTGACAAGTTTTTAAAAGAAGCAAGTGCAGGTGTTGTCACAGTAGTCTTTGAAAAACTACACACAAAAGAGATTCGCATAATGCCTTGCACTCTTAATGAAGAGTTAAGCAACGGCAATGCAAACATAGTTAAGTATGAACCTACGAGTGATAATTTTGTTGTATGGTGCTTAGACAAAGACGCATGGCGTTCATTTAGAGCAAGTACAGTAAAGGAATGGTATGTCGGCGATCCAAAGTAAACTAAAACTAGGTATTATTGGAGCAGGCTTTGTTGGAGGCAGTGTTATTGCTGGCTTTAATAAAAACGTAGAACAGTTTGTTGTTGATACTAAGCATAACAGCAATACTGTCGATGGCTTAATTGCGTTTGAGCCAAGCATTACTTTTGTGTGCGTACCAACAGCACAACAACTAACACACGACGACTGTGATGTAAGCATTGTAAGACAAGTGCTAAGTGACTTATACGATAGGCAATACAAGGGTATAGTAGTTATTAAGAGTACTATTACCCCTAAGCATTTAACAACAATGAAAAAAGACTTTGGCGTTAAGATTGTATATAATCCAGAGTTCCTCACAGAAGCAAATGCCCATTCTGACTTTATTAATCCTAACATGCAAGTGCTAGGCGGTAAATGGAAAGACTGTGATGCAGTTGAAAAAGCATACAACAGACACAGTAGTGTTAAAGTTGTACCTACTTATAAAGTAGATTTAATTACAGCAAGTCTTATCAAGTATACTATTAACAGTTGGTTAGCAACTAAAGTAACCTTCTTTAATGAGATACACGAATTGTTTGAGGCAAGTGGTGCTAATCCGGATTGGGAACAGTTTACAGATATGTTAGCCAGTGATCCACGCATAGGCAACAGTCATATGCAAGTACCAGGCACTGATGGCAAAAAAGGTTTCGGAGGACATTGTTTCCCTAAGGATACTAATGCATTAATTTATTATGCAAAGTTATCAGGGGTAAAGTTAGATGTACTAAAGAAGGTAATATCAAAGAACAACGATATTAGATAGCAAAAATTTATATTATAAAAAGGGGCATTAACTGCCCCTTCGTACATTAACTCCCTAAAGAAACTGTAGACAATATGTTTTCCATATTACCAGATTTCATTATTAAGTCAAATTTGTCGAAGTAGTCAGATGCCGTGTCGCGTAATGGACGAGTTAATCTGGCTACTATTCCTAATGGATTCGCCATGATACTTTCTCCTATTTGTATAACCCATACTGCACAGCGTTGTAGTTCCTTTACCACTAAAGTGGAATGCAACTATTAACCAACATTTATGTTACAGTTGTGTTACAGCTCTATTTATCATCATTAACAGGAATGTTAACTTAGTTGTGAATTTGTGGGGTAAATAAGACTTACTCTTAATACCCTTTTTAACCATTCACTGGTATTTTATGTGATAAATACATGCGTACTTCACAGTACACAACACAGGAGAATACAATGGCCTCAATCGGATTTATTGGGGTGGGCAAGTTAGGACAAGCCTGCGCCGAGATGGTTGCCGAAGTACATGATGTTGTTGGTTATGATGTTAACCCAGTAGAGCCTGAAAACTTTACAATGGTTGACACGATGGAAGATGCAGTAAGAGGACAAGATATTGTTTTTGTTGCTGTACCTACACCGCATGACCCACAGTATGATGGAAAAGCACCTACCAGCCATTTGCCGAACAAGGATTTTGACTACACAATAGTTAAAAATATCCTTAGTAAAGTAAATGAAGTAGCGACCAACGAACAATTAATAGTCCTTATCAGCACAGTACTACCAGGTACTGTTAGACGGGAATTCATTCCTCTATTACCTAATGCTAGATTTGTATACAATCCATACTTAATTGCTATGGGTACAGTCAAGTGGGATATGGTTAATCCAGAAATGGTAATGATCGGTACCAGCGATGGTAGCGAAACTGGTGATGCAAAAGAACTAGTAGATTTCTACAAAACAATCATGCAAAACGAACCACGTTATATTATTGGAACATGGGACGAGTGTGAATGTATTAAAGTTTTCTACAACACATTTATATCAGCAAAAGTATCACTTGTAAACATGATACAAGACGTTGCAGAAGCACAGGGTAACATAAACGCAGAACTTGTTTGTGATGCACTAGCCTCTAGTGACAGACGTATTATGGGACCAGGTTATATGAAACCAGGCATGGGAGACGGAGGTGCATGTCACCCACGTGATAACATTGCCTTGCGTTGGATGGCTGAAGAACTTAATTTAGGTTATGATTTATTTGATGCTGTAATGCTTTCGAGAGAAAAGCAGGCAGAGAATATGGCAAAGCGTTTAATGGGATTAGCAACAGTTTCACCACATGATGCTATGCCAATCATTATAGTTGGCAAGGCTTACAAGCCGCTAGTAGAATATGAAGCCGGATCAGCAAGTATGTTAGTAGGTCACTACATAACAGAAGCAGGATACGATTTACATTACTATGATGAAAAAACAGGCGATATGCCGCCAGCAGATATTTTAAATAATCCAGCAGTATATCTAATGGCACATAACCCAAGAGTAACTTACGGTGATCAACTAGACACAGTACCTGGATGGTATGGTGAGCATAACGCAACAGATTGCGATAGTGCTTTAACTGTAGCAACAGGAAATGGTTCGGAGTTGACATTCGCTGAAAATAGTGTTATACTAGATCCATGGCGTACATTACCAGATGTACTAGGATGCCAAGTAATACACTACGGTAATACTCGTAAAATCAAGTAATAAATAAGTGGGTGGCAACGCCCACTTTTTAATAGGACACGCATGAGCGAAAGACTAGAACGAATAAAGACAATAGACTTGTTAATGACTGAAGAGGTTAGCCCTACCTTCTGCCTTGCAAAATGGCATCATACAACAATCTATTTGCACAGAGGGCAAACACATAGTTGTTATCACCCTAAGCCGCATGATATTCCCTTACTAGATTTAAAATATGATCCAAGTGTATTACATAACACTCCACAAAAGATCGATGAACGTATACAGATGTTTAACGGTGAACAACCAGAAGGTTGTAAGTATTGCTGGAATGTTGAGAACATGGGCGGAGATCACATTAGTGATAGGCACCAACGTAATGCAAGTATATACAAAGAAGAACGTGTTGAGGAGATCTTAAATCAACCGCCAGACTTCAAAGTAAATCCAGAATACATTGAGATTGCATTCAGTAACGAATGTAACTTTAAGTGTGGTTACTGTCACCCGATGCACAGTAGCTTATACATGAACGAAATTAAAAAGCATGGGCCTTATACTACAGTTAAGAATCATAGAAACGATATCGATTGGTTTACTGTGAACGGAGAAGAAGATAATCCTTATATTGAGGCTTGGCACAAATGGTGGCCCGAAGTAAGTAAGACATTAAACATCTTGCGTATTACAGGCGGCGAACCACTACTACACAAAACTACATGGAAAACATTCGACGATCTAATTGAGAATCCTAAGCCTCAAATTGAAATCAACATTAATACGAACATGGGATATACTCCGAGACGTATGGAAAAACTTGTTGACTACGTTACTAAGATGAGAGATAACAATTCGATCAAAGCATTTAAAATGTTTAGTAGTATGGACACATGGGGCGACCGTGCAGAATATTTACGCACAGGACTA
>Ga0209712_10001961_pt1 | contig 17243 bp, 8 predicted proteins | sample ArcOceMetagenome_FD_187443 | JGI IMG/M metagenome (GOLD analysis project Ga0209712, IMG submission 187443) | Marine eukaryotic phytoplankton communities from Arctic Ocean - Arctic Ocean - Greenland ARC118M Metagenome (SPAdes) (version 2) | ecosystem: Environmental > Aquatic > Marine > Oceanic...
TTTGATATTACTATAGGAACAAGTATGTCCTTTATGCCTTCCAGCGCTCAAACGTTTAATTTTAAACCTGATCAGTATAATTATATTTCAGTAGCGAACAATAGTAGCTCAGAGCTTCCTACGGTTTTAAGTGACAATGATTCAAACACGACCTTTGATGTGGCAATCCCTACTTTAGGCGGTGACCTTAAGGTAGGTTCCTTTACAATGCCAGGGGGCGTTGCGGGTGAGCTGCCTTTTAGTGCTATCCCAACGGCTTTTGTACAAGTTGGTTTAGGATTGCCTACAAAGACAGATTTGAAGTTGAGGTATGCTCCTGAAATAAATTACGATTCAAAAGTAAAAGGAAGTTCAATTGGAATTGGAGTTCAGCATGATTTGACACAATACCTAGGGCTGGTTAGTAAGCTGCCTTTTAGTGTTGCTGTTCTGGGTGCTTATTCAAAAGTAAATATTGAGTATGCGATTGACAGTAGTAACTTATCCAGCGGAATTACAACAACAAACGGACTAGCTAGTTTCAAGCTAGACACATGGACCGTCCAGGCATTAGGGTCTTTAGATTTAAAAATTGTTACAATTTATGGTGGAGTTGGTTACAATAGTGGAACTTCTAACTTTGATGTAGACGGAGATTATACATTAACCTATGATGTTCAAGATTCAAATCAAAATTCCGTAGGTACAGTAACTGAAACTGTTTCAGATCCTATCAGTTTAGGATTCAATTCTAGCGGAGCCCGAGCCACAGTAGGAGCACGTTTAAATCTATTGTTTTTCAAGATTTTTGCAGACTACACTATACAAGAATATAACACAGCATCGGCAGGGGTTGCCTTTAGCTTTAGATAATTAATTAAAAAATACAAAAAAAATTATGAAAATAACAGTAGTAGGCGCAGGCGCTGTAGGCGCGAGCTGTGCAGAATATATTGCCATTAAAAACTTTGCTTCAGAAGTCGTTTTATTAGACATTAAAGAAGGATTTGCAGAAGGAAAGGCAATGGATTTAATGCAGTGTGCATCACTAAATGGTTTTGACACAAAAATAACAGGTTCTACCAATGATTACGGTAAAACCGAAAACAGTGATATATGTGTTATCACTTCAGGGATTCCAAGAAAGCCAGGAATGACTCGTGAAGAGTTAATAGGTATTAACGCAGGAATTGTGAAAACAGTCTCCACAAGCTTGGTAAAGCACTCTCCAAATACAGTCCTTATTGTGGTGAGTAATCCAATGGATACCATGACGTATTTAGCACACAAGGTAACAGGGCTTCCAAAGCATAAAATCATTGGCATGGGTGGCGCTTTAGACTCAGCACGTTTTAAATACCGATTGGCCGAGGCACTAGATGCGCCAATAAGTGATGTAGATGGAATGGTGATTGGAGGCCACAGTGATGTTGGAATGGTGCCTTTGATTTCACACGCAACTCGTAATAGTATCAAGGTCTCAGAATTTATTTCAAAAGATCGATTAGAGCAAGTAAAAGAAGATACCAAGGTAGGAGGCGCAACGCTAACGAAGCTTTTAGGGACGTCTGCTTGGTATGCGCCAGGAGCCGCCGTGAGTGGTTTGGTTCAAGCAATTGCATGCGATCAGAAAAAAATATTCCCATGCTCAGTCTTATTAGATGGCGAGTATGGCTTGTCTGATTTATGTATAGGAGTGCCTGTCGTACTAGGGGCTAATGGAATTGAACAAATCGTTGAAATTAAACTAAGTGATAGCGACAAAGCACATTTACATACAAGCGCTGAAGGCGTTAAAAAAACAAACTCATTATTAGACGTTTAAATATATTATTAATGTGATTTTAACTTTGACTTCTTAGAAGCGAATAAAATGTCTTTGTGTTGAAAACAAAGGATTCTATTGTCAAATCACATCGTAAATCATATATTTGCTCGTTTATTAAAAATTAAAGCATACAAAAATAATTCATAATGCAAAATAAAGGACTAGTAAAGTTATTTGCTCTCTTATTTGGTTTGGTAAGTATTTACCAATTATCATTTAGTTTTAAAGCAAATCAAATAGAAGACAACGCAACGCAATTTGCTATTGAAAAAATAGCAGATACAGAATCAGACTACGACGCTAAGCGTGCACTCGAACAAGGGAAGTATTTGGACTCTCTCAAAAATGAGATCGTTTTTGATATAGGAATTGCGAAGTTTAACTATGATGAAGTTAAAGAGAAAGCCATGAACCTTGGTCTGGATCTTAAAGGGGGGATTAATGTAATTCTTCAGATTTCTGTAAAAGACATCCTTGTTGGTTTGGCGAATGGAAGTAAAGACCCTGTGTTTAGAAAAGCATTAAGTGATGCCGAAGAGCTTCAGAAAGACAGCCAGAACACTTATTTGGAGGATTTCTTTGTTGCATTTGAAGCGATTGAAGGCGACACTAAATTAGCCTCACCAGATGTTTTTGCAAACCGTACTTTAAGCGAAGAGGTAACCTTTGATATGTCTAACGATGAGGTGAAACCAGTGTTATCTGCCAAAATTGACGAATCTATCGTGTCTGCGTTTGAGGTTTTACGAAAACGTATTGATAAGTTTGGGGTCACTCAGCCTAATATACAGCGTATAGGAAATTCTGGTAGAATTTTAGTTGAATTGCCAGGAGCTAAGGAAATAGAGCGTGTTAAAGGTTTATTACAAAGTACCGCTCAGCTAGAATTTTGGGATGCTTTTAAAGGAGAAGAATTTGGGACGTTTATTTTTCAAGCCAACGATGTTTTAAAAGAACTTGTTGATTCTGATGTTGAAGTAGACTCCGATCCAACCGAATCAGCTGAAGATGCTATTTCTAATATTATTGGAGATACGGACGCTGAAACAGGAGATGATAGAGATGTAAATCCATTAATTGACTTAATTAGGTCGCCTGGTTATAATGGCGGGCCCGTCATTGCTTCTTTTGAACAAAAAGATAAGCAGCTAGTTACGGATTACCTCAACAACCCTCAGGTACGCGCCTTATTGTCTCCAGAACAACGCTATGCGAAATTTGTATGGGGTATACCACAAGTGGAGCAAACTGTTGGGGATAACCCTCAAAACATTGAGTTAGTTGAATTATATGCTTTGAAAGGGAATAGAGACGATACGCCACCACTTAGTGGGGCTGTTATTACTGATGCTCGTCAAGCTTACCAACAAAATGGAAGTCCTAGCGTATCCATGCAAATGAATCTTAAAGGTGCTAAGGTATGGGAAGAAATGACGGGGAATGCGTTTAATACTGCTGGTCAAATAGCCATCGTATTGGATGAAATAGTGTACTCAGCACCAGGAGTTACAACAGGGCCAATTGCTGGGGGTAACTCTGAAATATCAGGTTCTTTTACTTTAAATGAAGCGGTAGATTTAGCAAACGTACTAAGAGCGGGTAAATTACCAGCTTCTGCAGATATTGTACAGGCGGAAGAAGTTGGGCCTTCATTAGGCCAAGAAGCGATTGATAGCGGTATGAAATCGTTCTTAATTGCTTTGACATTGGTGCTTTTATGGATGCTCTTTTATTATGGTAAGGCGGGGATTTATTCAAATATTGCCTTGCTGTTAAATATTGTATTGATCTTTGGAATCCTTTCCGGACTTGGAGCTGTCTTAACCTTGCCAGGAATTGCAGGTATTGTATTAACAATTGGTATCGCAGTGGATGCAAACGTTCTTATATACGAACGAATCCGTGAGGAGCTATTTAAAGGAAAAGGCTATAAAGAATCTGTTAAAGACGGATTTAACAATGCGTTGTCTTCTATTTTAGATGCCAATATTACAACAGGCTTAACAGCATTGATCTTATATGTATTTGGATCCGGTCCTATCAAAGGATTTGCAACAACTCTTTTAATTGGAATTTTAACATCGTTATTCACCGCAATTTTTATCTCAAGATTATTAATTGACTGGCACCTAAGCCGTGGCGGGAAATTAGAGTTTTCGACAGGGATGACAAAAGGGTTATTTCGTTCTATTAATGTAGAATTCTTAAAAAAGCGTAAAATTGCTTACTTGATTTCAGGAACGATTATAATTGCGGGACTTGGCTCACTGTTCACCACTGGTTTAGATCAAGGTATTGATTTTGTTGGGGGAAGAACATATACCGTTCGCTTTGCAAAAGACATGAACACGGAGAAGGTTAAGACAGCTCTTAACGATGTCTTTAATAGTGCTGAGGTGAAAACAATAGGAAGTGCAAATCAATTGAAAATATCTACTAAATACAAGGTGAATGAAAATTCTGCTGAGGTAGATCAAGAGGTTCAGCAAAAGCTGTATGAGGCTTTGGTGCCGTTTTTGCCAGAAGCAACAACCTATAATCAGTTTATAAACGCCGAGAATAATATCGGTAAAATGTATTCAGGAAAAGTAAGTCCAACCATTGCGGATGATATTAAAAAGTCATCTGTCTGGGCTATTTTAGGATCTTTGATCGTAGTATTTCTTTATATCTTATTAAGGTTTAAGAAGTGGCAATTTTCATTAGGTGCCGTTGCAGCAGTATTTCATGATGTTTTAATCGTGTTAGGGATCTTTTCAATTGCTTGGAGATTCTTGCCATTTAGCATGGAAATTGACCAGGCGTTCATTGCGGCTATCCTGACCGTAATTGGGTATTCATTAAATGATACCGTGGTAGTATTTGATAGAATTAGAGAATACCTAAACGAACACACAAGTTGGAAATTTGAAAAGGTAGTCAATAGCGCATTGAGTAGCACACTGAGTCGTACTTTAAACACCTCATTAACCACATTAGTGGTGTTATTAGCCATGTTTACTTTTGGAGCAGATTCTCTAAGAGGATTGCTATTTGCTCTTATTGTGGGGGTTCTTGTAGGAACTTACTCATCGTTGTTTATTGCAACACCAATAATGCATGACACCCTTAAACGTTTAGATAAAAAGGAGAAATAATCTTTATTGATATATTAAAAAAAGCCACTCATTTGAGTGGCTTTTTTTATGCAGTTAAGTCTAGTTTTTAATTTGATTTTGGTTTGTATAAGAACATGAAATAAAGTCCGATAAGTAAAAAAGGAATACTTAAGACCTGTCCTGTATTTAAACCTAAAACCCAGTCTTCTCTACTGTCAATTTGTGCAATTTTAAACTGCTCTACAATCACTCTTACAGTCATTAAAAGTACCAAGAAAAGCCCAAATAAGAATCCTGTTTGAGTACTCTTTTTGGTTTTCCAGTACAAAAAGAAGAGAGTTAGAAACACAAATACATAGCCAAATGCTTCATATAATTGTCCAGGATGTCGGGGAATATTGTCTAGCTGTCTAAATACAACAGCGAAAGGAAACCCTTCTTCGGTTGGTTTTCCAATCATTTCCGAGTTGAAAAAATTTCCAACTCGAATAAATACAGCCCCTATTGCAGAGGCAATAACTACTCGATCCAGAATCCAAAGGACCGATTTTTTCAACACCTTTTTATTGTACAGCCACATAGAAAAAATCATTCCTATTGCCGCCCCATGACTCGCCAAACCTCTAAACCCTGTAAACTCAAATCCTCCGCTAAAACGAAAAGGAAGAAAGATACTAAGGAAGTCTTCTTTAAATAGTTCGGATTGATAAAACACCACATGTCCCAAACGAGCACCTATCATAATTCCTAAAACTGAATACATGAACAGGCCGTCCAGTTTTTCATCGGATTGACCTTCGTTTTTGTATATTTTTTTCATTAGATACCAGCCGGTAACAAATGCAGCCATCCACATCAGACTGTAATAGTGGATTTTAAAATCTCCAAAAAGAGCAATGCCATCTGAAGTAGGGTCCCATACGGTTTGTAGAAAATACATAGTTGTTAGTTTAGATTGTAAATATAGAAAAATGAGGTGGAATTAGAACCTAACGAAATCGGATTAAATACACCTCTATTTTTTAGGGACTGGATCGTAACCAGATCCTCCCCATGGATGGCATTTTAAAATTCGTTTAATTCCTAAATAGCTTCCTTTAGCAAGTCCATGAGATAGCAATGCTTTTTTAGTGTAGTGTGAACAAGTGGGTTGAAACCGACAGCTAGAGGGGGTTAATGGCGAAATAAAATTTTGATATAGCTTTATGATAAACAAAAATGGAGCAATCAAAAGTCTTTTCATCGATTTTAATCTAGGATAAATGTAGTGCCACCTTTGCCATCTTTTAATTGAATCCCAATAGCGAGTAATTCATCTCTTATTTTATCTGAGAGTGTAAAATCTTTTTCTGCTCTTGCCTCATTGCGCATCCTGATGAGAAGTTCAACCGTATCTCCGAGTTTTTGATCTTGGGTATTAGAACTCACGTTTTTGAGACCTAGAATGTCAAAAACAAACGCATGGATCACTTGTTTTAACAGCGCTAAGTTGGCGTCGCTAATAGTGGTTTTTCCATCTTTAATTTGATTGATATATTTAACAGCACTGAATAATTCCGCAATCAGAATAGGAGTGTTAAAATCATCATTCATTGCTGTGTAGCAATTAGACTTCCATGCTGAAACATCAAATTCATTGGTGTCTAGAGTCGCTTCAAGCTTGTCCAATGTAGAGACGGCTTCCATGAGTTTCAGGAACCCCTTTTCAGACGCTAACAAGGCATCGTTACTAAAGTCTAAAATACTCCTGTAATGTGCTTGCATCATAAAAAATCGAACGACAGATGGAGAGAATCCTTTTGTTAATTTATTGGTGTCGCCACTTAAAATTTCACCAGGTAATATATTATTTCCCGTAGATTTTGCCATTTTTTGACCATTCAGAGTCAGCATATTTGCATGCATCCAGTAATTAACAGGGGTGTGGTTGTGGCATGCTTTGGCTTGTGCAATCTCACACTCGTGATGAGGGAATTTTAAATCCATACCACCACCATGAATATCAAAATGCTCACCTAAGTATTTTGTGCTCATCGCAGTACATTCCAGGTGCCATCCAGGAAAACCATCACTCCAAGGAGAAGGCCAACGCATGATATGTTTTGGTTCTGCTTTTTTCCAAAGTGCAAAGTCTTGTGGGTTTTTTTTATCGCTTTGTCCTTCAAGTACCCGAGTATTATGGACAAGGTCTTCTATATTTCGCCCACTTAAAACCCCATAATGATGGGATTCGTTATATTTTAAAACATCAAAATAAATAGAGCCGTTCGCTTCATAAGCAAAGCCTTTCTCTAAAATTGATTTGATGATTTCTATTTGTTCTACAATATGCCCTGTTGCGGTGGGCTCAATACTTGGAGGTAAAAAATTGAACGTATTCAGAATGGTGTGAAAATCAACCGTATAGCGTTGCACCACTTCCATAGGTTCAATTTGCTCGAGACGCGCTTTTTTTGCAATACGGTCTTCTCCGTGATCGGCATCATTTTCTAGGTGGCCAGCATCGGTTATATTACGAACATAACGCACCTTGTATCCTAGGTGGGTGAAGTATCTAAAAATCATATCAAATGACATGAACGTTCGGACATTTCCTAAATGTACGTTGCTATACACTGTTGGACCGCAAACATACATTCCAATGGCCCCTTCGTTTATGGAGTTAAACACCTCTTTTTTACCCGAAAGAGTATTGTAAATTTGAAGTGTATTAGAAGTGTATTTGCTCATGTCTAGAGGATTAAAATTTTGTCTCTAATTTTATGTAGTCTAGGAATTCTCTTTTAGTTTCCTTATTTTTAAATTTCCCGCCAAATTCACTTGTAACAGTGCTGCTTTCAATATCTCTTATACCTCTGGAGTTTACACATAAATGTTTGGCATCAATGACACAAGCAACATCTTTAGTATTTAATACGTTTTGAAGTTCTTTAACAATCTGAATTGTAAGTCGTTCTTGAACTTGAGGCCGCTTTGAAAAATGGTCTACAATGCGGTTCATCTTAGATAGCCCTACAACAGTTCCATTTGAAATGTAGGCCACATGCGCTCTTCCTACGATCGGCAGAAAATGATGTTCACAGGTAGAGTAAACAGTAATATTCTTCTCAACAAGCATTTCCCCATACTGGTACTTGTTTTCAAATGTAGATGCTTTAGGTTTTTTGGTTGGATCCAGTCCTCCAAAAATTTCATTTACAAACATTTTTGCGACCCGGTTTGGAGTCCCTTTAAGACTGTCGTCTGTCAGGTCTAACCCTAGAGTTTCCATGATGTGTTGAACATCTTGTTTAATCATGTTTATTTTTTCATCTTCGCTTAGTTTGAATGCGTCAGGGCGCATGGGCGTTTCTGATGAAGTACCCACATGGTTGTCACCTAGAGGGTCATACGTTTCAATATTATTTTTCAGTCCCATTATAAATTTTGGAATAAAGTTGTCTATAAATTAACTCCTACAAAGATAATTAAATTCGCTCTTTGATGCTTTTATTTTTGATTAATAATTTATTTTTTTAAAGAGAATTATAAAAAAATCACTATTTTTCGAGACCCAAGTTTTACCACTTATTACAAAAACCTACTGTTTTTTAACTAAACGAGTGTTATCGTGTTAATCCAACAGTTTGTAAAATGAAACCAAATATTCTTTATCTGACCTTTTTTGCGTTTTTTTGCTTCAAGAGTCATTCACAAATAAAAAAGAGTCATCCCACTACGCAAATAGTATTTAATTCTAATACGTCTTCAGAACTTACTTCCAATGAAATAAATAATCTCAAGACAGTCTATGGAGCAGCTTTAAAGACCGAAATATTAGACCGACCCACCCGAGTTTTGGCAATGAAAGAAATTCTAAGAAATAGGGTGGTTGTGAAAAAAATACCAAATCTTGATAAGCCATATCCGATGCTTTCTGAAGTGTCTCTTTTTGATGTTTTTGTTCCAGAAATCACAAGAGACGCTGCATTTTCTCCTCTTACATTTAACCCTTTAAAATATAATTTCGAATTTCACAAGGCTGGATTTCAAACGTTTCGTGTGGACGGCTCAAATTATTACATCATAATAATACCCCAACATTACAACAACTAATTATGAGAAATAATCTATTTATTTTAGTATTTACATTGTTTTCTGTTATGAGTGTTTTTACTCAGGAACGCGAATGTGGAATGGTGTCTTACATGGCAGAAATGATGAAAGATCCTGATTTTGCAAGGGAATGGGACCTCAACCAAAACAAATTTAAAAAAGCAGTTAAACGTAGTTTGGAGACTGAGTTTAGACAGGTACTGATGACTCCTGTGGTGATACCAGTAGCAGTACATTTTCCTGATGGTTTGGAGTCAGATCGTACGTGTTTAGAAGCGTTAGCACAAAATCAAATTGATATACTCAACGGAGATTTTACAGCTACGAACCCAGATGCTAATTTATGGCCCCCTGCAAGTGGTTTTTATCCAGGAGTCAGCCATGGAGTAGCCAATATACAGTTTTGTATAGCTACAGCATTTCATCCAGAAGATACCGACGAAGAACTGGCTGAGGGCGGTCCTGCTGTTACCATAGGATATGACTTTGGTGCAGGAAACGATTCAGACTCTAGTTGGGGTGGTTACATGAATTTCTTAGTAAAAGATATTGGCGCTGGATTATTGGGATTTTCCCCTTTAGGAGGAAGTATTCAGGGTGGCCAAGCTGTTACAATTAATCTTGGTGCTTTTGGTTCTGGTGCTGGATGTCCAGACTCTGGAATCGTCCCTCAAGCTCCTTACAACCTTGGAAGGACAGTCACTCACGAATTAGGTCATTTTTATAATTTAAATCATACTTTTCAAGATAGTGGTAGTTGTGACGACCCTGATAATGATGGAATTGCAGACACTCCTAAAGTTTCTACTCAAAATTTTGGGTGTCCAGATCCAGGTTCAATAGTTGGATGTGAAGCGGGGGAGTTTGCACTTACTATGAGTTATATGGATTATGGAAATGATCCATGCCTATATATGTTTTCTGAAGGTCAAACGGATGTAGTAGATAACTATGTAAGCGGGGTTCTTCAAGACCAGTTTAAACCAGGAACGATCCCAGTTTGTGTAGAAGTCCCTCAATATGTAATGAGCAACGATTCAGTAACAGCCTGTAACGGGTTTTTTTACGACTCTGGCGGTCCTGTTGTTGACCCAAATCCAGGGAATTATAGTAACAATGAAGTTTTTACGTTCACTATTTGTCCAGAAAATGCTGGACAATCTACACAATTAGCGTTTACAGAATTTGCCACACAAAACAATACGGATATCATGAGCATTTACAATGCTTCAGATGCTACAGATCCTGCAACCTTGATTGCTGAGTATTCCGGGGTTAATAGCCCTGGAACTATAGCAGCTACATTGACCAACACATCAGGCTGTCTAACCATTGTTTTTACCAGTAATGGGGCTATTACAAGTACAGGTTGGTTGGCCTTTATATCCTGTATTGACCCTCCTGCGGAGTGCCAGACGATCGTTGCACAATTAGCCTCGGCTTCTCCAACATTTAATGACGAGGGTGTTATTTTAGTGTGTATTGGAGAAGAAATTACCTTGAATGGAAGTGGGCAATTCTCAGAGGCTGGAGGAGGAGTTGGCGCAGCTTACCAATGGGAAATAGGAGATGGGACTACAGTTAGTGGCCAAACTGTAACCTTTTCTTTTGACGAACCAGGAGTGTATATTGCTAATTTAAATATTTGGGATACCAATACATCCGTATTCCCAGAAGGTTGTAAAAATGACAATAGAATTAATCAGTACATACAGGTAAGTACAACACCTACTTTTGAAGCCTCTGAAGATACCGTAAATCCAATTTGTTATGGAGATACCTCAACTATTACACCACTTGTTACTCCCACTCCTTACATAAATGAATGTACAGTTCCAGAAAGTAATGTTACATTTTTGCCTGATGGTGATGGAGATTCATATCAAACTTGCATTGTAGTAGATTGTTTTGATGAAGATCAAACTTTAGATTTAATAACTCAAATACAAGATATTTGTTTGAATATTGAACACTCTTACTTAGGAGATTTAGATATAATAATTACGAGTCCCAACGGTCAAGAGGTTTTTTTACATCAATACCCATCAGGTAACACTACATACCTTGGGGCTCCATTTGATGACTTTGATAATACAGATACTGCTGGGGTTGGTACAGATTACTGTTTTTCTATGGCTGGAACTACAGAACTAGTTAATGGGCCTACTGTGGCTGCAGGAGACCCACAAGGAAATTCTATTGTAGAAGGCACTTATTTGCCTATTGACTCCTTCCAAGAGCTAGTTGGAAGTCCTTTAAATGGGACTTGGTGTATTACCATAACAGATAATATCTCACAAGATAATGGGTACTTATTTTCATGGACTTTAAATTTTGACACTTCTATTGTTCCCACATCTTTATCTTTTACACCAGAAATTGTTTCTGGATATTGGGAAGGAGATGAGCCAACCATTGTTGAAGTCAATGGAGACCTCCTCACCATTGCACCGGATTCAGATGGTGAGTTTTGTTATACCTATACTGTTTTAGATAATTTTGGTTGTGAATATTCTGATGAAATTTGTGTAGATGTTTTGCCAGAACTTGTACATGATCTGCCTAACGACTTGTCAATATGTGATCCAGTCTCATCAGATGCTATTTTTAATTTGACCCCAAACGAAGCAGTTGTACTAGCTCCTAATGCCAATCCAGAAAACTTTGTAGTCACGTTTCACAGTATAGAGTCTGATGCCGAAAACGATATAAATCCAATTGCAAATCCATCATCATACGCAGGATTTGATGGAGAGGTTGTATTTCTTCGATTCGAATATCTTGATTCGAATTGTTTCGAAATTGAAACATTTCAATTGACTTTGCTAGATTCACCAGAAATTTTTCCAACAAACGATTTGGTTCTATGTGACGATTTAACGAATAATGGAATTGAAGCTTTTGATCTTGAACAACAAACAATAGATATTTTAGGAACCCAGTTGCAATCAGAATACACAGTTACATACCACAATAATAGTGATGATGCAGATTTGGGGGAGAATAACCTAGCCAGTCCATATAATAACATCTCCAATCCTCAGCCAATTTATATTCGAGTACAGAGTAATGAAGGAGAAGGCTGCTATGTCGCTACTAAAGATCCCGTTTTTAATTTAATTGTATCTGGTCAAGCAGCTGCTACAGCTCCTACTAATCTTATTTCATGTGATACATCATCTACAGCTGCCTTAGAGGCCCCCTTTGATCTTGAACAACAAACAATAGATATTTTAGGAACCCAGTTGCAATCAGAATACACAGTTACATACCACGATAATAGTGATGATGCAGACACAGGAAATTTGCCATTAGCAAGTCCTTATACAACTACGAATCAAACCATTTATGTACGTGTTGAACAAGATGGTTTGCCAAATTGTTACGGCACTACTGAATTTGAACTCATTGTCACTCCATTACCTTCTACGGTTGAAATGACTCCTTTAACTATTTGTTCTGACGATACAGGTGGATTTGGATCCTTTACATTAACGGACAAGGACGCAGAGGCCTTAAATGGTCAAACAGATATACTGGTTAGTTATCACGCTCTTGAATCGGATGCGGATGCGGGCAGTAATGCTTTAGCGAGCCCTTTTGTTAATACGACTCAAGACGGACAGACTATTTACATTCGTTTGGAGAATACAAACACATTATGTCATAGCACCATGCTATTAGAATTAGGCGTTGGTCCACTGCCAGTTCCAATAACTCCTACTTTACAAACGGTTTGTGATGACGACTTTGACGGGTTTGCTAGCTTTGATTTATCTGGTCTTGATTTGGTTGTTTTAGGCGGTCAAACAGGCATGGTTGTTAGTTACCATGCGAGTCAGTTAGATGCGGATGCTGGTAGCAATGCCTTATCAAGTCCTTACACAAGTACAGAAATCGATACACAAACGATATTCATAAGATTAGAGACAACTGCTACGAGCTGTTATGTTACCACAACTGTAGGGTTAGAGGTGTATCCTTTGCCAGTTGTTCCAGCGATCACAGATTATGTGTTATGTGATAATACAGGTTCAGGAGATTTACAGGAGTTATTTGATTTAAGTACGAAAGATTTAGAGATCATCAACGGTCAAAATGTAAGTATAAGTTATTACGAAACACAAACGGATGCTAACAATGACGAAAATATTTTAACGGATACTTACCAAAACACTTCAAGTCCACAAACTCTTTTTGTGTCATTAACAGATTTAACTACAGGCTGTCGATCAACCGGTAGTTTTGTACTTATTGTAAATCCATTACCATCTTTAGTTAGTCCAACTCCTTTAGAGGTTTGTGATGATGGAACTCCCGATGGATTAACAGTCTTAGACTTAAGGGTTAAAGACGATGAGATTCGTGGCGGTAATTCAAATTATTCTATTAGTTATTATTTAACCCAATCGGCAGCTGATGCGGGAATAGACCCGTTACCAATTCCTTACACAAACATCAGTAACCCACAAACTATTTTTGTTAGAGGGCAAGATGTTACAACCGGTTGTATTACAACTACCACCTTAGATTTGGGAGTGATTCAGGCCGCTGTAGCCAACACGCCCCCTCCTATGGAGTATTGTGATCCTGATAATGACGGTTATGGCTCCTTTGTTTTAACGGAATCCGACTTTCTCATTACTGGCGTAGTCACAGGGGTCACTGTAAGCTATCACGAAACACTTTCTGATGCCGAAAATGGGGTTAATACTCTTTCCAGCCCTTATAATAATATTGTTATCGACACTCAAACAATTTATGCTCGCGTAGAAAGCACTACTGTGGTAACTGATTGTGCTACGATCATAGATTTGGTGTTAAATGTATATCCAACGCCACAATTATTAACACCTACTGCTTTAGAACTTTGTGATGACAATCTTGACGAAGTTGTACAGTTTAATTTAAGCGATCGTGTTGTAGAGTTGTTGGATGGTATAGCGTTCTCTGACGTTGTGATTAGCTTTTATGAAACTGAAGCTAATGCTTCCTCTTCAAATAATGCCATAAGCACTCCGTTAGCTTACAGCAATATTAGCAATCCACAAACGGTATGGATTCGAGTAGAATATCTACCAGGCCCAGTGACGGGGCCAGGCTGTGAAAAACTAACCAGTCTAGAACTAATTGTCAATCCGTTGCCCGTAATCGTTCAACCAACACCCTTAGCTATTTGTGATGATGCGTTGGCCGATGCGTTTACTGTTTTTGATTTAACGCTAAAAAACACAGAGATAACCGTGGGAGATGGTAGTTTGGAAGTGGTGTATTACACCACACTTGTAGACGCTGAAGCGGCTACTAATGCCATTGTAGATCCAACGGCCTACACCAATCAAGCCATAGGTATTGCCGCCGCCAATCCACAAACCTTATATGCACGAGTGACCGATTTAGACACTGGTTGTTTTGACCATACCACTTTAACTATTCGGGTACTTCCTAATCCAACACCAAGTCCAGATCCAATGGATTTAGAGCTGTGTGACGACACCAATAGTGGAGATGCTTTAGAGGTGTTTGATTTAACCACCGAGGAAATTTTTATTCTCAATGGGGAGCTGGGTGTTTCAGCGACTTACCATGAAACCCTGGAAGATGCCGAAGCTGGAACGAATTTGATTATAGACCCAGAAACATATACTAATATAGAGAGTCCTGTTCAAACCATACATGTGCGGGTGACTAACAACCTTACGGGTTGTTATACACTGGTAGATTTTGATATCATTGTCAATCCACTGCCAAATGCCACAGCAGTTGCTGATATGATTGCTTGTGAGCTTAACACGGACGATGTCTTTGATTTTGATTTAGAAGGGCAGAGTAGTTTAATCCTCGGCGGTCAGGATCCTTCCATCTTTGAGCTGACCTATCATGCCTCCTTAACGGATGCACAAGACGGGATTAACTTTTTAGGAAGTCCTTACACTAATAGTAGTGATCCTGAGCTTATTTTTGTGAGTATTGTTAATACCGATACAGGGTGTAGAAACACTCAATTACAGTTTAGCTTAGAGGTTCATGAGGCCGCTCAGGCAAGTGCTCCCTTAGACACATATGTTTTATGTGATGATAATGTGGAGACCGATGGTGACCCTACTAATGACAGCGTTCAGTTTGATTTATCAACACAGGACGTATTTGTTTTAAATGGACAAAATCCATTAAACTACACGGTTAGCTATTATCCAAGCCAGGCGGATGCCGACCAAGGGATTAATGCTTTACCAACACTTTATGAAAATGGGGTAAACCCTCAAGTGATCATCGCTAGAGTGGATAATGACCTTCAGGTGTTAGATGCTACAGGAAGCTTAGTGGATAGTTCTATTTGCTATGAGACTGCTTTAGTAACTCTAAAGGTTGATTCATTACCAATAGTGGATATTGATATGGATTATATATTATGTGTAGATACTAACGGAACACAGGTCTTGGCGCCTTTAGTGATTGACACAGGACTGTCGGCTATTGACTATACGTTTATATGGTCTGATGCGGCAGGGGCTGTTGTAGGTACTGGATCTAGTTATGCACCCTCACAGGGAGGTAATTATACTTTAGAGGTCTTTGATGCCACCCTCTTTACGCAGTGTGCCGCACCCGTAGAAGTGTTTACGGTTATTGAAAGCACGCCACCGCTTCTAACGGCACAAGTGAATACAGCCGCCTTTGCTAGTACGCATGTCATAGAAGCGGTGGCTACAGGTCAAGGGATTTATGAATACAGTCTAGACCAAGGCCCTTGGGGTGACTCAGGGATGTTTATTGATGTTACACCTGGAGAACATGTGGTTACAGCCCGTGATTTAAACGGCTGTGGGGAAACGCAGGTGGTGGTTTATGTCATTGATTATCCATTATACTTCACTCCAAATGGAGATGGTTATAACGATACATGGAATATTGTTGGAGTAGCTAACCAAGCAAATGCAAAGATTTTAATCTTTGACAGATACGGAAAACTACTCAAGCAAATCAGTCCGTCAGCAACGGGATGGGATGGTACTTATAACGGTGCACAACTTCCCTCAAGTGATTACTGGTTTACTTTAGATTACTCAGACCCCGCAACAGGAAACCCAGAAACGCTAAGATCACACTTTGCCTTAAAGAGATAAAGAAATAAAAGCGGTTAATTAGATTCTTTTGAGAGTTTAGATAAATTCACCCAATACTGATTAGGAGTGAAGTCATAAACCTTCTTAAAAGCTCTGTAAAATGTAGGATGCGAGTTGAATCCACATTCTCCTAAAAGACCAATGATATTGAAATCATTTAAATACCCAGAGTCAATTAAATTTTTAGCATGTTCAACGCGAAAAGAATTAATAAAAACATTAAAGTTTTTAAAAGAACTTGCATTAATAAATTCACGTATTTGAGTTACCGAATAACCAGATTTAAAGGCAGTCTCATTTAATGTTAAGTCTTTGATCAAATAGAGCTTTTCAAACACAATAAACTTAACCAATTCTTCAAAACCAGAAACTAAATATGGGGAAGTCTCTTTTGGAATGCGGTCTATATAATAAGAATCAATAATAGAAATATAACGGGGAAAGAACTGAAACATAATTAAGAGTGAGAAATTCAAAATAGGAAGCATATAGAACAAAACGCTGACAGATGATTCAGCAAAAAAATAAAAATAAATATTTAAAATTAAGAGGGACAGATTAAAAAAACCAAATATAAAATACCAATTACGAATGAATCTGTAAGAAGACAAGTTATTGGATTTATAGTAACTAAGGTTCATGAAAACCAAACGCAGGGTAAGAATCACAAATATGAAATAAATCCACTTAGAAGAAATTACTAAGTCTGGGTAGTTAAATAGAAGGTAATTGATGTCAATAAGAGTTAATAAATTAGTTGAATTATTGTTACTAAGAAAATGAAATCCTTGATAATTAAGCAAAAACAAAAAGGCAAGGAAAGCATTGCAGCCAAAAAAAATAGATGAAGAACTAAATTTATACTCCTGATTTATAAGAGCACGTGTGTGCAGGAACAGAAATAAAAATGAATTAATGTGGGAAGCAATTATTAAAAGCTGTATGATTTCAATTGCGGCAATGGTAAAAAAAAACACAAAGGAGAGGGTGAGAAGATTACAAGTCATATAAAAGAAAAAATAAATGGAGCGCTTACGGGATACCAGGTTCTTTAAGTTAAGCTTGGACACTGAAATAAAATAGGCAACCGAAACAAAGACATAAAGAAATAAATAC
>Ga0209712_10001962_pt1 | contig 17237 bp, 13 predicted proteins | sample ArcOceMetagenome_FD_187443 | JGI IMG/M metagenome (GOLD analysis project Ga0209712, IMG submission 187443) | Marine eukaryotic phytoplankton communities from Arctic Ocean - Arctic Ocean - Greenland ARC118M Metagenome (SPAdes) (version 2) | ecosystem: Environmental > Aquatic > Marine > Oceanic...
TTCAACGGGAATATGCTTTCCAAAAGTTTTTGATCCCTTTCTGATATCAACGGCAACGTCTAAAACGCGACCAGTTAATACTCGGACTAACTTCGTTTGGGAAAATGGTGGTAATTGATAGTGTAGCCCTCTTAAAACTCCGTAAGACGATTTAGACTCATTATCCTGACAGAAATTAATTTTAAACCCCAAAAATTCTTCGAGCTTATCTTCTCGAAAAGTTTCCACAAAATATCCTCGATCATCACCAAATAAATTGGGCTCACAAATAATTACATCAGGTATTAATGTTCTACTAAATTTCATAGGCACCTTTTTCTTTTGCTCTTGCTATTAAATATTGTCCATATCCATTCTTTTTCAATGGCTCTGCCAATTTTAGTAATTGTTCTCTTGTAATATATCCCTTTTCAAAGGCTATTTCTTCTAAACAAGCAACTTTTAAACCTTGCCTATTCTCTATCGTTTGTATATAATTAGAAGCTTCCAATAAACTTTCGTGCGTACCCGTATCTAACCATGCGAAGCCTCGCCCCATTAGTTCTACTTTTAAATTTTCTTGCTGAAGATACTCTTGATTTACAGTAGTTATTTCTAATTCACCACGATGACTAGGTTTCACGTTCTTGGCAACTTGAACAACACTGTTCGGATAAAAATACAACCCTACTACCGCAAAATTACTTTTAGGATTTGTCGGTTTTTCTTCGATACTTAAAGCATTTCCAGCAGCATCAAATTCGACTACTCCATAGCGTTCAGGATCTTTTACATAATACCCGAAAACCGTGGCTTTTTTAGTTTCTTCGATAGTTTTAACCGCATTTGCTAACATTTCAGAAAATCCATAGCCATAAAAAATATTATCGCCAAGGACCAAACAAACATCATCGTTTCCTATAAATTCTTCTCCAATAATAAAGGCTTGTGCTAAGCCATCCGGTGACGGTTGTTCTTTATATGAAAATTGCATTCCAATATCAGTTCCATCGCCCAATAAATGCTCGAATCTAGGCAAGTCAATAGGCGTCGAAATAATTAAGATTTCTTTAATTCCGGCTAACATTAAAACTGATAATGGATAGTAAATCATCGGTTTATCGTTGATAGGAAGGAGTTGTTTTGATGTTCCTTTTGTTAAAGGATATAACCTGGTTCCAGATCCTCCTGCTAATATGATTCCTTTCATAATTAATTATGCTGTTTTAGTGTTTTAGTTGGGGTAAAATAGGTTGACTGTTTTTAATAAAAAAATAGTTACCCAATGAATTTAATTTCTGAGTTGTTTTTATTATCGCTAAATGTAAGTGTTTTCACATTAAAATACTAATTTGATCTTTTGCTATTATTAAGTTTCTATCCATTCTTTTACTCATTACTCTAAGCCCTTTAAGGTATTACATTTCTGAATTACGAGCTCTTATTTTAACATGTCATTTATTGGTTTACTGGTGCATTTTATAACAATTCTATTCTACAAATGCCAATGCATCTGGAATCTTTCCTGCACCAATAGTGCTAACAATTGTAAATGTTTTCATGTCAATCACTTCAATTTTATTAGAATTTGAATTAGATACAAAAGCATATAATCCATTGGGATGCATCAAAATATTAACAGGACGTGGTGTATGGTAAAGAATTCTTTCCAGTACTGATATTTTACCGTGAAGAATAATCGTCTTGATTTTCTTTTTAGATTGCTGATTATAAACAGAAATATTACCTGCACTAGCATTCGCCACTAAACAAAATTTTCCATCAATAGAAAATTTCAATTTTAACGGCTCAACTCCTGTAAGTAAGGTATCTATAACGTCATAAGTTGATGTATCTATAATAGTAATTGAATTCCCGTTTCTATTGGTAACCCAAATTTCTGAACCGTCTGGTGTAATATCAATACTTTCTGCTAACAATCCGCAAGGAATAATTTTAACAACTTCATTTTCATTTAGGTCAATAACACTAACCGAATTTGATTTCATATTGGTCACGTAAGCTATTGGTTTGGTTGGGTGAAGCACCAGAAGATGACTCATTTTCTGTTTAGTTTGTATTTGCTTCTCAATACTATCGGTTTTAATATTAAGTACTAATAAATTATTAGTGACGTAGTCAATAACACCCACTTTATTAGCTTCTGGAAAAGGAACAATACCATTTGCACTTATATTTCCCTTTAGATCTATTATTTTTTCAACTTCATTCGTTTCTGTATTTATAACCTTAATGATATTTCCATCAGTATCAATCGCCCCATAATTTGTTAGAACAAGGCTATTTTTATCAAAAGTAGTTATTGCCTCATGGGATTCTACATCAATAGGTATTTCTGCTATTTCCGTACCTTTAAATAAATCAAAAACCGTAACATCTCTGCTCAGTTTATTAACGATGTATAACTTACCGGTAGTTTGAATTGTATAGGATGGCATCCTTATTAAAAGAATTGTTGCTATAGCAATGAAAAACAATAAAACAAAAAGAGATAAAAAGAATATTATTTTTTTCAAAATGGGGATTATATAGTATGGTTCAGGTTTCTACAAAATACAATATAGGCGCTTAACTTAATATTAGAAAAGAACTTACCTAAAGATTTATTTTGGTGTTTAATATTATTTATTGAGCTCTTTTTGCTCTTTCCCAGTTAACAGATTGCGACTTTTTCATATATCGGAAAAATCCTAAAACAACGGATAAATTCATGATAAAGAAGTAATATGGTACAAATAGAATTTTAACGCTGGTTTCTCTGTTTTCTAAAAACCAACCCAATAATGCTGCAGCATAAAAAAGGAGTTGTAACCAGAAAAATACTGCATATAAATTAAAAGATAGTAAACCGTCATTTATAGCAAGCATAGATAATACCGGAATTAACAAAACAAGACATAAAGGAGTTAAACTCCAGCGCAAAACACGATGAGAAATATATTGAAATGATAAGGTTCCATATTTAAAAATATTGAGTAAAGACCGCAATCTCACAATAGATTGAATACCTCCAGCAGAAATTCTAACTTTGCGTTTTAATTCTTCTTTTACATTTGCTGAAGCTGTTTCAATAGCATACGCTTCAGGGTCGTATTGAATCGTATAACCGTCTTGAGCAACCCTTAATGAGATCATAAAGTCATCAAGTAGTGTATCTTTCTCAACATGGCGATACAACTTTGTTCTAATAGCAAATAGTTCTCCTGCAGCACCAACTACGGAATACAATTCGGCATCCCATTTTTTTAGCGTAGACTCGTATTTCCAATATAAACCTTCACCAGCACCAGAAGCTACATCACTTTCTTTATTAATAATTCGTTTTTCACCAGATACACACCCAACCTTAGGGTTACCAAATAAATTAACAATACGTCTTATCGATTCTTTTCCAAGATTGGTATTCGCATCACTAAAAATAACGATAGGTGTTTTAACAAAATCCATACCTCTATTCATAGCACCAATTTTACCATTACGCTCGTCTAGATGATGCACGGTTGTATTAGGATAGCCTTTTAACAAATCAGGCGTACCATCGTCAGAACCATCTGTTACCCATAGAATGTTTATTTTTTCTTTAGGGTATTCTAGTTCTAATGTGTTTTTCATTTTTGCTTCCACATAATCCTTTTCATTATAAGCCGTAATAAACAAAGTTACTTCTGGCTCATAAGAAGTGTCTATCTCTACCTTCTTTCCAATCTTAAAAAATCGTCTTACTTTAATGATAATAAATAATAAAATACCGTAGCCCACATAGGTGTAGACAATTATAAATAATAGTATCCAAAATAATATTTTTAATGTATCCATAATATATTTTTATGCTTTTTACCAAAACTTGGTTTCGTAATTATTCTTATTTAATACTCTTTCATGGTTAACAATATTTCATATGGATCGTTTAGCTTTTTATCTGTATATTTCCATTTAAAATACCATATATTTTAGGGAAAAACCTATCCAACATAATAGCGATTATAAGCGATAAAATAAATCCAATAACCGGATAAAACATACTTATATCATCATAATAATTAGGAACAAATTTATTTAGAATAACCCTCATTATCTCGTATATTATTGGATGATATAAATATATAACAAGGGAATATTTTTCTCCCCATTTTGAAAACCTATTTTCTTTTATATTTATTTTAGAGCTTAATGCAAATAATGGCACAGCAATAAGTAATGTTCCTATTAAAAATTGATGTGTATATTTATTATAATCAAATAGTTTTAAAAATAATTCTGCCTCAATAAATTGAAGAACAAAACCTAGTAACACTAATCCTACTAATAACTTATTACTGAACAAATTAGTTTCTTTTTTAGAAAGAATAATCCCAATGTGCATAAATGGAATTGACAACAACAAACTAGATAGACTATAATTTAAATTTAGATTAAATAATTGGTCATATGAATCCGTAAATAATGCTAACAATAATATAAAAATAGAAATATAGGGAAGGGTCTTACTTTTTTTGAGATAGAATAAATACCAAATAAAAATATAACCTATTAATAATGCTCCGATAAACCAAAGATGAAAATAACTACCTGTCAAAATATTTACAATACTATTTATGTTATTTCCATGTATATAATCTAATGGTAGGTAAATTATACTTGATACAATTAAAATTGAAATTAACATACTTACATTCTTTTCAATCCTTTTAAAATCAAGAATACCATTCTCAAATTTAGGGCCAAGGAAAAACCCTGTTGCTATAAAATAAAATGGAACAGCCCAACGTGAAATCAATCTTAGATTATCAACATATTCTTGACTTAAATTTCCATAATTAGTGTGTAAGCACATTATGAAAAATGCTCCAATTATCCTGAATAAATCGATTCCGTTTTTTCTACTCATAATCTTTTCTTTTTTATGCCTTAAATTTATAAATTAGGTAATATTATTATTTCAAACTTTTTATCACCTTTGCTGGAACTCCTGCTGCTAATGAATAAGGAGGGATATCTTTTGTTACAACAGCTCCGGAAGCAATTGTAGACCCTTCTCCTATTGTTACTCCTTTTAAAACAATAACTCTTGTTGCTAACCAAACATTATCTCCAATTGTGATAGGAGTTGGAACTACTTCAGCATCATTACCGTCAACAGTATGAAAATCACTATCCATCATAACTACACCGACAGCAATTTGTGCGTTTTTTCCTATTTTTATTTGGGAACTAGCTGATATAATAACTCCACAATTAATAAATGTATTATCGCCAATGATAAGCTTTCCTTTTCCTCCAGCATGAAGCTCTGTTTTATAAATATGTGACCAAACTTTAACTCTATTACCTAAAATGATTTCTCCATTGGCATCAATTCTTGGCATTCCTCTAGTAGTGCACAAACTTCCCGTTTTACAGTTTCGTAAAAAAAACTTACCTAAAACCACTCGCCAAAATATTCCCCAAATCCTTTTAAATAGCAACACCATAGGATTTCTCAAAGGAGAATCCTCTTTCAATCTCATATACTCATTTTTCAATTTGCTAAATACACCCATAATTAATTAATTTTTTCTGATTCATCATTAGTATGAGGCGTATGAATAAAAGTTTTAGTTGCACCCCTCATATTAAATAAAGCAATAAAAATTCCAAAGAATGCTTTTGGTAAGTGCATAAATGCATAGACCATTTGAATCGAGTAAAACTTTCTTGGTATTGAAATTGCAAAGGATAATATGTTAGCTAAAAAGATTCCTGTCCAGACATAAAAATAAAGCTCAGGACTCAGGAAAAAAGCAATAATTGCTGTAATAAATAAAAAACCTGGTAAAATTAATCTTGGTGGTAACATCATTTGAAATGCTTTATCAAAATAATCTAAGTTCCCCTTTGTAATCAGATGCCAAACAGCTGGTAAAAAATCTTTCTTAAGGTAATAATATTGAGCTGAAATCCACCTACTTCTTTGATTATTAAATACATTAGCTTGACTCACTTTTTCATCATAACAAATAGCATCGTCTCTATATTCAAACTTATAACCTCTTTTTAATAACTTTAATTCTACCTCTTTATCCTCAGCAACAGAATCAATTTTACTCATGGTATCCTTATATAATTTATAAGAAAATGCCATTCCTGAACCCGCCAATCTGGAAGACATGCCAATGGCACGATGCCCTTTACTGTAGATATTGTTATTAATTTCTTCACTGATAGCATCTAACAGAGCAAAACCTTTGATATTCTTAGCAGCTCTATGTCCTTGTACTACATGATAACCTGCGTTAATTGAATCATTTATTTTCATAATAAAATCACGAGCTAAAATGTTATCTGCATCTAATATTAGTACTACATCATATAAATCATCTGGTAACCCTGCCATTGTTTTATTTAATGCTTTAGCCTTTGTACTCTTATCAAAAGAAACCTCATTAACTGTTATTGGTAATGAATTTAAGTCATCCAACGTTTTTTGTTGAAATGAATCTGCAATAACAATTACATCAAATAATTCTTTTGGATACTCTTGGTTTAAAGCTTCTTTTGCAACATTATAAATAACAGCATCCTCCTTATAACCTGGAATAAATATTACAAATTTATTCTGTTTGTTTGTTATTGGTTTTTTAACCTTGCTAGGAAAATTTCCAAGTATGGCATAAGTAATTAAAAACAAAACAGATGCTCCTAAATAAATTAATAGAAAGTAGTGAAGTATTTCAAGTGCTATCATAACTGTTGATTTTTGTTAATATTAAAATTACTAATGTTCCAAACAACCCCTCTATATAAAGCTGATAAATGGGCTTTATTAAATAAATATTTAATGGTATTTTTTGGAAGCGAAACCATAATGAAAAAAATCATTGCAAGTAAAAACGTAATTCCATGCCAATTTCTTCGCAAAAACAATACTCTATTTCTATTTAGATAATAGGTTTTTAAAGGACTATTTTTACCGGTAGAAATAGATTCCTTATGAAGGATGCAAGAGTTCGGTTGGTAATAAATTTTATATCCTGCTTGTCTAACTCTTTCTGCAAAATCATATTCTTCATAGTAAAGAAAATAACCTTCATATAATAATCCTATTTCTTGTAAGACACTTTTCCGGATCATCATACAAGCACCGTGAGGATAAAATGTTTCTTTGATCTCATCAAATTGACCATTATCTACTTCTTTATCTCCCTCATCTGCTCCTCTTGAAGTAATAGGGTTTAGAGGAGATGTTCCAGCATACTGTATCATATTATCTTCATAGAAATAAAGAATTTTGGAGCTTGTAATCCCTATCTTTTTATCAGATTCCATCAACTCCACTAAGCTTTCCAAAAAATCTGGTTTAACTTCAGTATCATTGTTTAATAACAATACATAATCTCCTTTTGTTTGTCTTACAGCAATATTATTACCTCCAGCAAAACCCAAATTTTTCTCACTTATTATTAATTGAACTTCTGGATATTTTTCTTTAATAATATCTGGAGAGGTTGTGGGAGATGCATTATCTACAATTAATATTTCAAAATTAGGATACGTAACCTGACGTAAAGATTCTAACATTTCGCAAGTAACTTGTGGCTGATCATAGTTTACACTTACGATCGATACCATTGGTTGTTGAGATTTAATTTTCATATTTTTTGGTTCTTAGTTTAATTGCTGTATCGCCTTATCAATTTCTTCTGCATTATTTTCCCAAGTATGACCTTGCGCAAAAGCAATTCGATCCTGTTCTTTCTCTGGACTATTTTCTTTTAATGCTTTTTCAATAAGTTGTATATAATCTGTAGCCGTTTCTCCCAAATAAACATAATCTTTAAAGATTTCCATTGTTGGCGTTTTAGTGGCTAAAGTTGGTTTTCCCATTGCTAAATATTCATCAATTTTCCGTGGGTAATTTCCTATAGTTAGATCGTTAACTTCTTGAGGATTTATACATATATCAAAATATTTGATATATGCCGGAAGTTCATCTCCATTTTTACTTCCTAAAAAATGAACATTGCTTAACTGATGCAACTCGCTATTTTCAAAAGCAGTGTCTTCTGGTCCAACTAAGACTATTTGCCAATCGGTTTTAATTTTTGCAATTTCAATCAACAAATTAATATTCAATCGCATCTCAGTTAAGAAGCCTATATAGCCAATTTTAACACCTTTAATTTTTGCTAAATCACTAGGCTCAACAACATCAGATGGTTTAAAAAGCTCTAAATCACACCCTTGTCCAACATAATAAGCTTTGGAATTATAAGGTTTTGCATAATCTCTTAAATAGGGCGAGTTTGAAACTACTAAATCTGCAGATTCTATCGTTTTCTTCTCTAACCTTACTCCGTGCTTTTTAAAATAATCTTGCGTAATTAAGTTATCTCTAATATAATAAATGGATAATCCAGGGTTTAACAGTTCTTTAAAATAAGCTCCTTTAAACATTAGACTATCATTGAATAAAATGTAATCTTCAAATTCTAATTCTTCAGTAATTCTTTTTATCTCAGAAGCTAGTCTCTTAGTATTAAGTTTATTGAAAAAATCAAATAATAAATTATTATTAATCCAATTGACAGATTCGAAAATTATTTTCGGATAAAACGACCAAAAAGAATCATTTAATTTTACTAAACCGGGTTCTTCACCTTTCAACACAGAAAGCCTCCTTAAATCATTAGAGTCTGTAATAGGTCTTTTTAAATAAGTTTTTCTATTTAAAGGCACATTTACATAAACAACCTTGTTATTTCTTGCAAGCACTGTTGCAATGTTTTTACAATTACTACCTATGGATATATCCCATGATTGCATTCCAACAATGACTATGTTTTTTCCTTTAATCATAATTTAAGATTTTAAAGTTGTTGTAAATAAATAGCTTCTATTTTCCTACACATGCTATCGATCGCGTAAGTTTTTAAAATAATTTCTCTTGATTTTTTTCCAAATTCAGTCATTTTATCTTTATTTTGGTGCAATTCAATGAAAGCATTGGCTAAACTTTCATCATCACCGCACTCAACTAAAATTCCATTTACACCATGTTTAATAACCTCTTTAGATCCATCCACTCGCGTCGCTACTGGGGATTTCGCCATTGCCATTGCTTCTGATAAACCTATTGGCAAACCCTCCCATAATGAAGGTAAAGTATAAATATCGATAGTATTTAGCACATTAGGCATGTCTTGCCTAAAGTCTGACCACACAATCATGTCTTCAACATCTAATTTTTTAACTAAAGCTTTAGCATCCTCCAATAAATCTCCATTTCCCATCAAAAGGAATACGATCTCATTTGTTTTATCTTTTACTCTTCTAATGGCTCTAATTAATGTTAAAGGATCTTTTTGGATAGTCATTCTAACTAAAAAACCAACGATAGTTTTATTTTTTGGTAAACCAAGTTCTTTACGTAAATCTGGTAATTTTTTTAAAGGATTATATTTTTCAGTGTCAATGCCATTATAAATGACCTGCGAGTTACTCATTCCAAATAAATCAATTCCATCTTTTTGATTACTATATGAAACAGCAATCGTAACATTTGCTTTTTTTGTTAAGAAACTTTCACTTTTTATTTTTAACATTTTAACCAATATCTTTTGATTCCGATGAAAAGACCACCCATGAACTGTATAGATTATTGGTAGCCCTAACTTTTTTGCGGCCCAAAAAACATTAGAATTGGCTCTTGTACCATGTGCATGTACAATATCAATTTTATGATCAATCATAAATTGCTTTACTTTACCCCAAACTCTTATATCATAAGGTGTTTCTGTACAAATAACATGCGCTTCAACACCAATGTCTTTTGCTTTTTTAACCATAGGGCCATCTGTAAAAGATAATACAATAGGTTCAAATTGTGTTTTATCAATATGGGCTATTAAATCTAAAACATGTGTTTCTCCACCTCCAATTTTTCCCTGACGAATACTTTCTAATACTTTAATTTTTTTTGCCATTGGGTTTATTTTGAGTGGGGGTACTTCTTTCATAGAGCTGGTGTGAGAATAAATTATTTATTTCTCTTTTGAATGTTCTAAATGAATTAATTCATAAAGTTTCAGATACTCTTTTGCCATATTGTACCAAGAGAATTGTTTACTGCGCTCTAAACCCTTATGACAAAGTGAATTCCTATACGTTTCATTATTTAAAATTTCTATAAGCCCTTGAGTAATTTCTTCTGGATTAAAAGGATTAATGATGTGTGCTGCTTCACCAGAAACTTCTGGCATTGATGATGTATTTGATGCAATCACTGGTACATTACAGGACATCGCTTCTAACATTGGTATACCAAAACTCTCTCTAAGTGAAGGATACAGAAAGACGTCGCATTGTGAATAAATAGCTGGTAAATCTGTATTTTTAACATAGCCTGTTAAAATGATATGATTGATTAGGTTAGTGTCTTTAATTTCAACTAAAAGCTTATTTAGTTCGGTTTGATCGTAATCTAGCATGACAAGTTTATGGTCAGATCCTGTTTCCTTTAAAAAATCTGAAAAGGCTTTTAATGTTCCTTGTGTATTCTTTTTAGGATCCGTATTCCCTAAGAAAAAGAAATAGTTATCAGGCAAATTATATTTTTCTTTTACCCTTTGAAGTTCTTTTTTATTAGTAACAGGTTTAAAATGTTCGCTTACGCCATTATAAATTGCATCAAGTTTAGTATGACCTTTAATACCAAAGAATTCCGCAATTCTATTTTTCTCAAAGTGAGACACCGTAATTACTTTTTTACTCTTTTTTACAACGCGTGGTACCACAAGTTTTCTATATACATTTCCGAATTTCTGATACGCAGTGGCACTACTTTTTAATATTTTTAAATAACCCCTTTCCATATAGATAATATCATGTAGAATCGTAATTAGAGGAATATTTGTAAAGAAAGGTGCCGTATTACTAGTACAGTGCAAAACATCACAACCATATTTTTTTGCAGCTTTTGGTAATGCTATTTGTTCCCAAGTAGGATAAGGACCACCATTTAACTCTATGATTTTAAAGTTAAGTGTCTCCTTGAGTACTGAACTATCTTCATCCGGTTTTACAAAGATGAAATATTCATTTTCATGATCTATAATTTGGAGGTTTTTAATAAGCTCCAAAGCAACCATATCCATACCATGTTTCTTTTTACGAAAAATACGTTGACCTTCTATTCCTATTTTCATTAGCTCTTCTTATGGGGGTTATGTATATTTTAAATACTATTTTAAGTCTTTAGTTTATGTTATATACTAATTAATTTAGCTTCTTTCTCTACACTAGGTTCTTCAAAAATTTCTTGGTTCGACATGATTGCCATAGAAGCATAAATTAATAAAGATGTTGGCATTTGACCTAATACTTCATTACCATAGGATGCTAACATAACTCCTGCCATGCCTGAAATTAAAGCACTCATTTTCAACTTTGTTATTGGATCTCTAATTCTGAACATGACTTTAAAAGATCCCATTCCTATGACATAAAACAGAATAATTAGATGTAATATCAAACCAATTATACCCATCTCTGCCCAAATCATAACATACCAGCTATCTGTAGCTACATGAGAGAGAAATGCGTAGGGTATAAAACGTTGTGCTTTATCGCCTGCATGACCTACACCGCCTCCAAAGGGTCTAGAAGCTAGATATCCTTTGAGAATTGCTTGATTTTTTTTTCTAACTTGAAGAGATGGATTATTGGGGTCAAAACCAGTTCTCATTCTTCTTATTTGTGCATTTCCATTGGCGATCATTGTAAACTTAAAAAACACAAAAATCACTGCAACCATAAATATACCAGCACCAAGCACTTTAATGTTTTTCTTTAAAACAAAGAATGTCATGAAACCAGCAAAAGGCACTGCTATAGCACCTCTAGTACCTGATATTAACATTCCATATAAACCAAGCACTCCCACGGTAATAAAAAATATTTTAGGAAGCCCCTTTTTGGCCATGGAATAAATAATAGCTACTACAGCTGAATAGCCTTGATTTGCACCATAATTTCCAGCATCAGTGAAAAACCCAAAAATTCGTAGTTTACCAAATAATACATGGGTTTGAGCCGCGCCATCATCTAACCAAGCTTGTTCTGCAGCATCAACTCCAAAAAACAATTGTCCCAGACCTTTAAGTGATGCAAGTATGGAAAATATGCCCCAAATGTATAGAAATATCTCTAATCTTTTATTGGTGTTAATAAACATGAAGGTAAGAGTAACAATCAGTAAGAAATGGAACCCAGTACTTCTGCCAGCAATCCATGCTTGTACACTTCTAGCTTCAGGATTAATCAATTGAAACATAAAATATCCCAGCCAAATAACAGCTAAAATTGTAATATTTTTATTGATTGGAGACCAATCAACTCTTTCTCTAAATTTAGAAAAAATTAGCGCTAAAAAGGTCAAAATAATAATTCCATCTATGGCAAAACCTAGTGGTAAACCTTTTACATAACGCCCCATGCCAAGTATTACAAAATTAAGACCAATTGTCGTGTAAAAACCAAGGATTGGATTTTTAAATACCAAATAGATGTAAATTCCACCAAAGAAGAGGGCTAATAATAAACCTACCCCAATTACCTCCATTTTACTAACGATTAAGGCTGCAAAACATATTCCACCAATTAATAATAAAATACCTTTTACAGTACCTAGATTCGATGAGCCTGATATTTTATCAAAAGGATTTTTATGATTACTATCTGTGATCAATTTATTTTTAAGGTTTCGTAAAACGATTATTAGTTACTTTATTAAAAAGCGTTTTATAGAAATTAATTCCACTAGAAAAAATTTCTTTATAAGATAAAGTCAATTCTTTATTTAGAAAGTACATGCCCATCCAAATACCAATTAGAGTGAAAAATATAGAGGCAACAGCTACAAGAAGCAAAGATTTAAAAACAAAAATGGCTATTAAATCCCCTATTATATTAGCCGCTACCATAACAAATACTTTTATGGCGTTAATTTTGGGTTTATTAATACTATCCAAACCAATGCCTGTCATTCTATCTATAGGCAGTAAAAGTCCATAAATAGAAAATACGCGAACAATATCTACAACATTAAATCCTGTAAGTGGATCAACCCTTAAATACTGCTCTCCTGAAAGAATTAAAACTAAATATTCTGCAAAGACAAAAATGAACAAACTCATGGCTACGAATAAATAGGTAAGTGTTCCTGAATAGGTGTAGAATAAATCTTTAAGTTCTTTAATATTCCCTTGAACACTGGCTTTAGACATTTTAGGAAAAGCTGTAGCAACAAAACTTCGCAAAGGAATTTGTAATAATTCAGTCAATTTCAAAGGAATGCTATAAAGTGCCACAGCAGCACTTCCCATTGGGCTTAAACTAATAATTACTGTATCTGCACTTATTAAGAAATTAGTTCCTATTAAAGTAAAAGTCGTATATTTTCCAAAATCTAATAATATTTTATTGGTTTCTGAACTTGCTTTTGTGATTAATTTTGTGCCATCCCATCCTAAAATTACAGTTATAAAAGATGTAAAAGCATTTATAATAAGTAAAGCTATAACTAACTCATTTAATCCCATTTCGATAAAAAAGAAATGAACTAAAATAACTAAAAAAAAGAGTCCACTATTTATTGATTTTATAATTAAAATTTTATCATATTTTTGGTCTGCCTGCAATACAACAAGCGCATTATTCCAAGGCAGATTTAAAAAAGCTAATAATGGATACCATTTAAAAAAGAGATTATAACCAGAATTACTAATAGCATCATTAAAGAAAGAGTAGCAAAACACTAAGATAATTGCTATTAGAACAGTGGCTCCTAAACCAATTAAAGCATTTGACCCTATTAGTTTAATTCTAGAGTCTTCATCTGCTCCAGATAAAAAACGTATTAAACCAGTATTAGTAATACCAAATCGAAACATTTCCACCAAAGAACCTCCTGTTATAAATAAAACCCACTCACCAAAAACATCTAATGATAAACTTCTTGCTAATAACGCAAAACCTCCAACGCCTAAAATAGCAATAACAAGATTTCCTGCTAATGACAGAAAATTATCTTCTCTGACTATTTTTTTGAGCATTTTCATGAGTTTCTTTTTTTAAATTCTATTTTCTGATAAAAATTGAAACTTGAACATTGATTTCAATTTTTTTCTAAACTTGGAACGCTTTCTTGGTAAATCACCCAATACGGATTCAATCTCATTTATATTAACACCGTTTAGAATAATATTAAGTTTTGAGGCACAAACTTCTTTTAAATTACTAATTGCCGATTCATCTGAAGTTGACCAAGTTCTATTGGAACGACAGACAAGAATATCTAAATCAGCATTAATAATTAATTCTGGAGGATAATTATTATATATTATAGCAGGTATTTCTATGATGACAAAATCTGGTGTATAATCAAGCAAAATATTCTTTTGCTGTAAAATATCAGTATAACTTTTTGCATTGTAAAATTGTTTATTCATGCTATATGAATAATGTTCTGAAGCATCAAGGTAGTTTGATACATCTGCTAAAAATGGGCTCTCTAGATCTATACGAGGATCTGGATATCCTAAAATTTTATTTAGAATTGGTGCTTTTAGTTGTTGTTTAATATGCTCTTGTTCACCATCGTGATTTAGCAATAACACTTTTTTACCTTCTTGCTTTAATGTCTTTGCAATATTACCAGCTAAAATTGTTTTGCCTTCCATTTTCTGGGTACTAAAAACAATAATAGTTTTAACTTTTTTTTCTGTAACATCGCCACTAAAAAATTGGAGTACATTTTGAGTAATAATTTCTATTACTCTTTTTTGAACAAACCCTAAATTAATACTTCCAGGGTCTAATATTATTTTAGGCATCATACCTAATGATTGTAGTTTTAATATTTTACTTGCTTTGATAGAATTTTTTAGCGTATCATCAAAATACTCCATAATAAAAATAATCCCTAGTGTTAAAATACCCCCTAAAAATACCGCTGCAATAATTAACACTGATCTTTTAGTTGGATTTGGAGATAAGGGATAAAATGGAGCATCAACAGTTTTTAAACTAGATGATAATTCACTGTCTTGCAATTTTAGCTTAGCCAAACTCAATCCATGAAGAATTTCTAAATACCCCTCTTCCGCAACAGAAATCTCACGTTCAATTTTTTTTATGTTAGCTCCTGCAGGTGCGTATTCTGCATATATTTCCTGAAATTCATCCTTCTGTTTATCAATGACTCTAATTGTAGCTTTAAGATTTTCAACTTCAACTACATTACTCATCCAATCAGGAAGTACCTTAGAAAGGGGTAAACCGTCAATTGAATTTTGATACGAATATAACTCATCAACATCTTTTTTTATAGCAAGGGTTAATTTCTCTGTCTTGTTTTTTAACCCAGCCAGTTTTTTAACATCTACTTCTGCATTACGAGATCCTATTTCCGCTTGTAGTATGGCCATTTTAAAATTCAGATTTCCCAATTCCTGCTTCTTCTCAAGAATATTATTACTCTTTGCCTGAATAACTTCCTGCATTTGTAATTTTTCTGCTAATCGTTTTGTTCCAGCCCGAATTCCTGCTAATTTTGCTTTGTTCAACTTATAACTAACCTCCAACTCTTCTTTTACTACAGCAACAGCTTTACTCTGCTCATAATAATTTATAATATTAGAACTTTTATTAAATGAAAGAAGTTTATCTTCTGCCTTCTTCAAGCTTCCTTTAGCCTTTTCTAGTTCAATTTGAAAGTATTTAACAACGGCATCTGAACTGTTTTCCTGTATCCGTTTATAATTAATTGTACAAACTAGACTGTAAATAGCAAGTGTTTGCTGACATATACCAGGGTCATTAACAGTGTAACTTATTTTCATTAAATCACTATTACTAATTCTTTGCACTCCTATGCTAGATAGCGCTTTTAGAGAATAGTGTTTGTTAGTATCGAAATTTAACAGCTCATAAATATAATTATCACTACCGCTTCTCATTAATGATAATAAATTTTGAACTGTCTTTTCGTACTGGTAACGGTCTATTTCTAGAGGAAGCGGATTATTATAAAAGCCACTATCGTATTTAGTAACTGTTTTATTATTTCCTGTTTCAATATAATTGTAAATATCTTCTGGAACTTTAAGCTTAAGTTCATCATATAAATCCTTTGAAATATACTTGGTATTAGCTTCTGGCAGCATAATGTGAATCGTAAATAATCTCACAGCCACTTCTTCTTGTGTCTCCCTTGATCTGATGATATTAATTAAATTATCAAATGCCGCATTTGTAGCTTGATAATTAAACTGCTTGTCCATTTGAATTGAAGATCCAGTAGCAAGACCTGTATATAAAACGGTTTGTGAAGAATATTCAAAAGCAGGATTCCTTGTAAGCATAATAACCATAAAACCCAGCATCAAAGGAACTAATAGTATTATTACTATGTGCTTTAAAATTAATCTTATAAAATCAATTATAGTCATATTCTTAATTTAATTGTGGTAAACCAAATACAAACCCAGCCATACTCTCTAAAAATTGTTTGACAATAATAAATTCAGTCATTGCTTTTTCATAAGCTATTTCCGTGCTTGTAGTTATACCTTTTATCCTTACGTATTCTGATATTGGCACTAAGCCATTTCTAAATTCTTTTTCAACCATTTGCATATTTACTCTACCATCGCCTAAACTTCGAGAGTTTATTTGAAGTATTTTTTGCTTTAATATTAAATCTTGATATAGTGTTATAACCGTTTTTCTTATTTCTTCTTTTTCAAATTCAGCCATACTTTTCGCAGCATTAATTTCAGATTTTGCTAGTTGGATTTGATTTTTTCTATTTATAGCATCAAATAATGGGACCTTTAAAAATAACCCCACGCTATAATTAAACTGTTTAGCTGTCGTTAAAGCTGCTGTATTAGTAGTACCATCTTCACTAGTGGCAAAATTACTTAAATTACCATATCTCGTATCCGCCTGAAAACCCATATTTCTTGACCAATGTATTCGCTCAGTTGCTAATACCGATTCTTTAGCTAGAATACTATGTTTTCGAAAATTCACCATAGCACTGCGTTTTAAAACAGAATCCATAACAACCTTAAGTAGTGGAAATTTAAATTCACTACCATTTAATGAACTATTACTAATTTCAGATGTTTGCCCTTGAATAGTGTTAAAAGAAACAGCACTTAAACTCAAAATTGATAAAATATAAAAAAGCTTGT
>Ga0209712_10001965_pt1 | contig 17225 bp, 18 predicted proteins | sample ArcOceMetagenome_FD_187443 | JGI IMG/M metagenome (GOLD analysis project Ga0209712, IMG submission 187443) | Marine eukaryotic phytoplankton communities from Arctic Ocean - Arctic Ocean - Greenland ARC118M Metagenome (SPAdes) (version 2) | ecosystem: Environmental > Aquatic > Marine > Oceanic...
GTTCTTTGGAGTAATAAATGACAATTCATTGGAATGGGGATGTCCCTATTTATATTCAGTTATATCAGCAAGTGATAACGCGCATTCTGGATGGCAACATTAAAGAAGGTGAAGCGTTACCTTCAGTTAGAAAAGTGGCCGCGGAATATCAACTTAATCCCGTTACTATTTCTAAGGCTTATCAGATGTTACAAGATGAACAATATGTTGAGAAACAGCGAGGCAAAGGTTTGTTTGTTATATCAGGTGCCCCTCTGAGCATATTGGAAAAGGAGCGAACATCTTTTCTGACCACTGAATGGCCATTGATTTTGCAGCAAATTTCACGGCTAAAGCTTTCAGTTGCAGAACTGCCGCGCACTACCGAGGAGAATAAATAATGTCAGCCATGATCTCGATTTCAGGATTGAATAAGTCCTATACAAGTAAGCAAGTGCTGAACGATGTTAATTTAACCCTTGAAGCCGGACAAATTTTAGGCTTAGTGGGTCCAAACGGTGCCGGTAAAACTACCTGCTTACAGGCGTTATTAGGATTAACCAGTTACGACGGTGACATTGATGTTTTAGGATATAACCCCAGCAAAAATAGAGAAAAAATGCTGGCTGATGTGGCATATATTGCTGACGTTGCTGTTTTGCCAAAGTGGATAAAAGTCAACCAAGCACTGACTTATATGCAAGGTGTACATCCCAATTTTAATCTACAAAAAGCTGAAGCTTTTTTAGCCAAAACTAATATCCCTGCAACAGCTAGAGTAAAAACCCTATCTAAGGGTATGGTGACCCAATTACACCTCGCCCTAATTTTAGCCGTTGATGCAAAAATACTGATTTTGGATGAACCTACGCTTGGCTTGGACATTCTGACTCGTCGTCAATTCTATACACATCTTTTAGAAGATTTTTATGATGAAGACAAATGCATCATAGTTACCACTCATCAGATTGAAGAAATAGAACATATTCTGACCGATGCGGCATTTATCCGTGATGGCCAGATTGTTTTAGCCGAGAGCGTGGACGATATTCGGAATCGGTTTAAAGTGGTAGCAGTTGACAACGAACATCTCGAACAAGCTAAAGTCCACAACCCATTATATACCAATAGCATGATGGGCATAACTAGCATGTTATTTGATAATGTTGATCCAGCAATACTGGCAACCTTAGGTAAGGTGAGTTCTCCCACATTGGCTGATATTTTTGTCGGAGTGATGACACAGGAGAGCAACGCATGAACAGTTCACAAATAATCATTAGTTTTAGAAAGGAAATCTGGGAATTTAAAAAGACCTTGTTTTGGGTGCCCCTCATTATTGCTATCTTGATCATCGCTGCGCCTTTGCTTCAGTTACTGCGGATGGAAGATTACCAATCGACGAAGTTGTTGGATATGGTTACCAATGCCGATAACTTAGCTAATATTGAGGGATTCACGCGTTTGTTTTTGGCTGCCATTATGGGCATGTTTGTGCCTTTTATTATGGTGTCGCTGATAATTCAACTCTATTATTTTACGACTTGCTTGTTTGACGAAAGACGTGATTTATCCATTTATTTTTGGCGTTCACTGCCAGTATCGGATGTTTTAAGCATAGGCGTGAAGTTGATTACAGGCGCGTTAGTAGTACCAGCAATATTTATGCTAGCGGCGACTTTTGTAGTGTTTGTTTTTCTAATCTTGGCGCTACTTGTTTGCACGGTGCTGTCGTTAGGATATGACGTATCATTGTGGGGATTATGGGGAAGCGCCGACATCATAAGCAATTTAACCTCTATTTGGCTAAACTTGCTACCATATGCTCTATGGATGTTTCCTGTCTTTGCATGGTTAATGTTAGCCTCGATGTTTGCAACTAAGGCACCCTTTTTATGGGCAATATTGCCGATCGTAGCCTTATTACTTATTGAGTCTTTTGTGGTGGAATACCTACATCTGGATGGGCGTTTTTTCTTCAATATATTACGTGAATATTTTGAGTTCGGCCAAGGTATGTTTCCGAGTGATATTGCCAATACTGATTCACATAGGTTCATAGTTTTTTCAGCTTTATCCTCAAAAATCAGTGTGGTGGCGACACTCTTAGGAGTTGGGTTTATGTACCTTACTTATTGGTTAAGGGTAAACAGGAGTCACGTGTAACAAAGGTAAATCCAAACCACTGTCACGATCAGTCCAATGTATTTAGGTGCTGATCGTGATTTTAATTTTATGCTTGTTTTTACTCATTCTTTACAAAGGCTCATTCCCAGCCTTCCATTTTATATTGCAGCCCATAGAGGGTATCTGTTTTGTATCAATATGACGTTCATCAAGTAGCGCATTCATAGCCATTATTAAGTGGCTACCAGTAGCTTGATGTTTAGATGAATCATAGTTACCAGAGGAAATACGTAGCGGTCGAGAGTCATCAAATTGACCGCGGTAGACCAACTTTTTGTCAGCACTAAATAGAAAAATATCAGGCGTACATGCGGCAGAATAAGCTTTAGCGACGTCTTGTTTTCCATCAAGTAAATAGGCAAAAGGGTATTGACGAGTCTGCTTTTCATCAATCATATGTGCCATATCGTCATCGGGGTATTGTTCGGTGTCGTTACTATTTATAGCGACAAACGCAATTCCCTTATTTTGATATTCTTGCGCGACTTTGGCTAACTGCGGTGCAATATGGATAACGTAAGGGCAATGGTTACAGATAAAAGCTACCACCAAACCTTTACTGCCCTCGAAGTCTGACAAGCTAACAATATTTCCCTGTGTATCAGGTAAACTAAAACTTGCTGCTTTGTGGCCCAATGCCAACATGCTGGAGGTAGTCATCACCATATCTTGTTTCCTTAAATTAGGGGGCTTTGTTCTAAGCTTAACAGTTTACCTGCTCTATTCGTTACGATGTATACTTTCACTCTCATAGGATTTTGAAAATTAAATATGCAACCAGAATTACAAATTGAAGATCTGCTACAAGGCAGCGGCAAAAAAGCTGAACGTGGCGCGTTGATCACCACGCAATATGTCGGTTGGCTTGAAGACGGGACAGAGTTTGATTCGTCTTATAAGAAGAATGCGCCTTTTCAAACAGTACTAAGCAACAAACGTGTAATCCAAGGTTGGATATTAGGCTTAAAAGACATGAAAGTTGGCGGCAAGCGTCGTTTGCGAGTACCCGCACATTTAGCTTATGGAGAACGTCAAATTGGTACTATGATCCCACCTCACTCCAATCTGATCTTTGAAATTGAGTTATTAGAAGTGCTGACTAGAGATTAAGTCAGGGTCTCTAATCAAGCATTGTATAAAGTGACTGCGCCTATAGCTATAAATCCAACACCTGCAATATAATGAAGATATTTTTCATTAATATATTCTGATAATAGACTTCCGGCTAAGACTCCCAATGCTGACGCAACAATAAGTGCAGCTGAAGCAGCGAAGAATACAGTGTATTTACTCACATCTTTATCAGCAGCAAATAACATAGTCGCTAGTTGTGTTTTATCACCCAGTTCGGCTAAAAAAACCGAAGCAAAAATTGTTAAAAAAATCTTCCAGTCCATTTTTGTTCACTCTTATCTTTTTTATCAAGCTGACCATGACAAATTTTTTCACTGCTGATTCTTGCAGCATGTTAACAAATTTAAATGTTTTATTTTTTTTCAGCAAGGACCAATATTTCATCGCCGTTACGCACAAATGTCCCAGTAGGAGACCATCCCAGATACCTATAAAAACCATATGCTCGTAGTTTGGGATTTGAAGTTGTCGCTAGCCACAGCTTCTTTGCACCAGAGAATTTCAAAGTCTCAACCACTTTTAAAAGTAGTTCTTTACCAATACCTTTATTCTCAAATTCAGGGTGTAATGCAAGCACTAAAATCTCAGCTGATTTCACTTCGCCAAAACAAAAGCCAATAATGACCCCTTTATATTCACAGACACACCCCTTGAATGCTTCCGATTGAATTAATGGGCACCAAATTTCACTATTCACTCCAATAGTATGTAAAAAGTCTCTCGGAACAGAGTTATCTCTGGTAATTTCTCTGATATCTAAACATCTTTCCATATCCGATGGTTTCGCTTTACGGTATCTCAATTCCATTTTTATAAGACTCTTTATTGATGTAGAAAGGTAAACAACGATTTGCATAGAGGGATTTTAGGAACAATGTGGCGAAACCCGCGAGTAAGATCCCCTATAAGTTTAGGAACATCATCAATTTCAGGAAAGCAGTAATCATATTCTGATTTCCCTATAAATTTACCCTCAAAGCCATAAATAACAACCATTGTCATAATAAGCATGACGCCTCGCGATTCGGAAAAATACAGTTAGACTAAAATTGCGAAGTAAAAGCCAACTGTATGTTTTCCGTTTAAGCGACGTGTTTAGTTTTATTCTGGAACGCCAGATTTAGGATTAACACCATAATCATTAGCATCATGGCTATCTTGCACTAAGAATACGATAAGAATAATAAAACCAATGATTGGAATTAAAGCAATTAGCTGCCACCAACCAGTACGTCCAGTATCATGAAGTCTTCTTGCAGCAATACTAATACTTGGAACCAGAAGTGCAAGACCAACAATCATTGAAATGATATCTAAACCAAGTACAGCTAAGACAACATTGATAATAAAATAAATTAATATGAACATCCAATATTCTGTTCTTCTTGCTCTACCAGTGAAATCAGCATACTTTTTTAATGCGCCTATAAAATAATCCATTACGGATTCTCCTTGTTGTGAATAAAATTGTTAAAATTTAACGGCTTAAATATACGGCGCGCATTGTTGCGCGCACCAGAAATTATTTTATAACGTTTGCCTGTGAACAGGCAAAAAATCATTTTGGAAATACTTATCGGACAATAAAGTTTTGAACTGGCAATACTTACTTCCCTCCATAAATCCGAGTATTGATCCCCTAAACCGAAAGCTTAGAGAGCAGCATACCTATGAAAAAAACGAAATATTGCTTTTGAAAACAGTAACGCAAGTATAGAAAACCTGTAATTCTGCATACCTTAATATATCTATTACAATTATGCGCAGACACTCGCAGGATGTAGGCTCAACTACGTCACGCTAATTTTCGTGGCATGTAAAATTACAGCCATATTTTATAGCGTGTGGGGATTCAGTGCCGTGTTCATTATCTAAACATTGAACACGATTTTTTATGACATCACTCCATTAACAATCGGCTCAAAGGCCGTCAGGCTATCCATCAATACGGAACTACCCAAACCATTACTGGGGAACAAATTGGCAAAGTTGCCTTGTTCACCGTGCAGCGCCATATAATTTAAAATTACAGTTTCTACTAATAAGTTAACATTGTTGGCTGCGGGTGTTCCGGCAGTTTCTACCGAGGCGTCGCTGCGCATATAACCAAGTTGTTGATGTACCGCTTGCTGTTCAGGGGTGGCACCGATTAACTGTGGCGTACCGCCCGGGTTATAAACTAAAAAGAATGATGATGCGGTAGAGGAATTATCTCCTGTCCATACACCTTTGCCTCTGCCATCAACAGAATCGTCTAACATGCCATTACTAGCGACTGAGCCGTCACTGCATACGTACATCATCAATGGTACTCCTACTCTTGCAGCATATTCTAAACATGCTCCCATACAACGTCCTGCACGTAAGTCGCGTACTTCGCCTGCTGAACGATTGCCTGTGTGGTAGTCGAAACCGCCCATGGTGATAGTGCCTGCACCAGCAAAACCATTGATGACTAATTTCATAGTTGAAGCCGTTTTTCTAAACTCACCATCTCTATCGAACTCTTCTTGGGTGAAAATACCGTTTTCACCCACAATATCTGCGTCAAGCTCTGGGTTAAGTGACGACGGGTCGCCAAATCTATCAGTAATATCCGCGCTTTTGACATAACCGCAATTAACCATATCTTTTAGCACATCATCAGTTGTAATCTGTGTGTTGACGTTGCCCAGTTTCATGGCGCTAATACGTTGAATCGATTCCATTACCGCGACTGAATCTTGCTGACTTAACAAACCCACTAAATCACCTGTATCGACTAATCCTGTTACATCAGAAGGGCGGTCAACCTTGGTTGGGCGTTTGCCAGGGTCGATCATCATAGCCGGTGACATTGAGTTGCCGCCTGAGTCAGAATTACGTGACCCAATCAAGGTTAACAAGGAACCGTCTGATCCCGCTTTGTTAATGCCATACATAGGATTGTGAGGGTTGTTACCGGTGTCGTTTTCTGAACGAGCAGGTATCACAGCACCATTAACATTTGCGCGGTTGGTAACACTAAACTTGTCTTGGATACCTCGTAAAAAAGCGCTGTCAGAGTGAAAAGCTAGCCCTAATTCAGTGTTGATAAAGTCACTTAAACCAGTAGTCGGGTTGGCAATAGATGGCACCATATCTCCGGGGAGTCCCAGTTTGCTGTAACCAGCGGTACTCAAAAAGTCCATCTGGCCACCGCGGCCACCAACTAATACATTAGAGCCAGAAATATTCGCTCCACCTGCTAAATCAAACACGATAAATGGAATTTTACCTGCACCCTCAGTGGCGATACCACAGCTACTCTTTAGCGCTTCTAAATCGGAGGAAAGCGTGGCGTGTGCTTTGCCCGGATTAGCAAATAAACTGAAAACTGAACCGCTCAGAACAGTGCCCATACCTGCCATAAAACCTTGCGCGATAAAATCACGACGCGTGACGGGTTTTGCATGACAAGCATGAAACAAGGGCGCGTCCGGACTAAGTGTTTTTTTGCTTTTCATATTTTCACCTTTCAAAATTCATGAGCTTGCTACCACAAAGGTGACCGAGGAGGAAAGTTTGGATAATCCTAACTTTCCTCTGTTAACCCGGAGTGCTCTGTGCTTCATCATTAGTTAATAACCAAACACCTACTGCATCATTACCGCAGCACTGCCTAAGGTACCGGCGCATAATGCTTTAACAATGGTACGGGTATAATTGGCGTCACATACTTTGCCAGCGCTACAATCAGTTAAACGGTCAATCAAACTGTCTAATTCAATAGCTACTGCCGCGTTGTCTGGCTGATCTGTTAAATCTTGGCCCAAGATGTTGTTGATCAGAGGGTCTAGGATCAAGTTTCTGTTTTGATTTTCAAAGGCCGAGGAGGCCGCTTGAGTAAAATCAAAACCGCTAAAGTAACGGGTTCTTAAATTGTCTGACTCAACAAGTTGGTCGCAGTATTTTATCGCCATTTGGGTGACAGCCATTTGGTTAGAGGCTAAAAAACTGTCCATGTTAACTACCGAAGGCAGTTGTTGTTTGAGTTTTTCAAACGTACCTTTAACAGCCACGTTGTTCATAGGTACACCTGTTACGGTAGACATACTGGCGTTAATCTCGGCAAAATCACGCATCCCAATTTGTGCTTGTGCGGTTATGTCAGCACTAGGTGCAGCAGCAGCAGGGTCGGCTTCAATCACCACATTGGTTTGGTCGCCTAATACTTCAAACGTTAAGAAAAACTCATCAACTTCTGCACCTTTTTCAATCAAGATAATGGTGCCTAAAGTAGATAACGCTTGGCCTTGCCCTGCTATGTATTGATCTTGGCTTAACTGTGTATCGAGATTTTGAAATACCTGCCCGACACTCGCTTCACGGCCATTAATGCCAATTCTCATACCTTGTATTGGCACGCTGCTAATAATTGCGTTCTCGTCTAGCGAGACAAAAAATGGTTCGCTAAACAGGTAACTGTAACTATCAAACTGGCTGACTTCTAATACGATATAACTTTGCGCAATGTCAGTTATCTCACTGACTTCAAACAGCAAAAAGAATTTCTGACCAATGCCTACATCAAAGTTTTGTGCGACTTGTTCAGTGCTTAATATACGGTTGTGGATAGCGACCATTCTGATCGAACCTGCCCATGGAATGTCTCCCGATACTTCATTGCCTAACACAAAAGCATAACTGTCGTTCCAGTTGGCAAAGTTGCCTGGGGCTGTGTTATCAAGGTCCCCAGTAAATTCACCGTTAACGAAGATTTGTCTACCGTTTACCGAATCGTAGTTGACCACCACGTGTTGCAGACTAGCTTGTAATACTTCTGCAGCATCGGAGGTTGATAAAGCGGGTTGCCCGTTTAAGCCAGTATTGTTGGTTCTTAACAAGGCATCATAGTTGTACAACGTTTGGCCAAGGGTAAAGTTGCGGGTATCTTCACCGCCAGAGTAACTGATAATTCTAGCAGGACCTTCTTGAGTGACATTAGCGGGCACTACCCATGCTTCAATCGAAAATTCGCCTGTGGCAGTGATTAAGTCGTGCAGTTTTTTGCTACTGGCGGTCGAACCTTGAGCCTTACCGTTTAACAATTGTATTCCCCAACCGCCTATCCAATCAACTTGACCGTTGAGTGTTAAGTCAATCGCAGGCTCAACACCACTGGTATCAAATGCAGTGGTTCCTACCCCAGTTTTGAATTCCCATTTGGCAATCACGTCTTTTTCAAAGCGCCCGCCACCTGTGGCAAGTGTGCCATCGAACAAGGTCAGCGCCTTGCTGTTAACTAGGCTTACGTCAATCTCAGTCAGGCTAATCCCATCAGCCATACTTTGGATTGCATCGATAATATCGCTGGCATCACTGGTGCAATCGCCCCAACAATTGTGAAATTCATCTCGCACTCGTTGCACAAAACGAGAGTTGTCAGGGTTATCGAGATTAATCCGCGCTTTTGATGCCTCGTAAGCTTCATCAATATCGCTGGATGCAAAATAAGGAGAAATCGGGATAGTTGCAGAATTGGTATGACAATTGGCGCAATAAGTTTCCATCAAAGGGTAAACAGTGTCTGCAAAAAGTTGAGGGTCGGCTGGAAAGTTTTTATTTGCCCCAGGATCTTTTGACGCAGGTGCCTCAAGTTGAATTTGATTTGCTTGGTTTTCGGTCGCGCCCCAATTACCAATCCAAGTAGTCATAATGTCGCCACAAGCTGCGTCGCTGGTTAGCCAACAATTGTGGCCACCTGCTACTTTAGTAACCAGCAACGATTCCTCAGGTGAATCAAAATTTACCAACGCATTGGCAGCTGTATAGGCTAGGTTGATATCATCATTGCGCGCAAACTGCGGTGATTGATTATCTTGTATATGACAAGCACCACAGCGTTCATTTGAACTGATGTTATCCCAAAGTTCTAATTTAAACTGTGTCACATCAGGCGTCGAAGCGACGGGGCCAGAATAAGTTATGGGAGCATTGTCTAAAGGCGCCGGAGTGGGGGTTTGTGTTACATCAGTCGAGCTGCCGCCACATGCAGTGATTAACACTGTGGTCAATATCAGGCTGAGTAAGGTAGTTGCTTTGTTTAATGTTAAAGGAGCATGAATGTTCATCTTTATTCTCCTTTACAATAGTTGGCTGAATCAGCGAACACTTGTTTGATTTTGTAGCCAGTGTTGGTGAAAGTACTGGTCATATTGGAAATTTCGCTTCGGTCAGCTTCGTCTTGTGGCGACCTTAAACAGACGTTTTCAAAGACCTTGGTGACTTGGCATTTAGCGAACGTCTGACTGTTGGCTAATTCTTGGCCCATGGTTTTGGCACCGCTGCCACTATCAGGTAGAGATTCATCCCATCCGAGGTTTTTGTTCAAACCATTGCGCCAGTAATTGCTCCAATTGTCATTGTTGGTAATAAAGCCGAAGGGAAAATTATTACTATTAATATGATATTTAGCTTGCACTTGGCTGCCAGTGTCGGCATCGACTTGGCCTGTTTGATTGTATTGTAATGCGCCTTGCTCGCCATCAGGATCACTAGCAGGATCATACTGATAGTTGTAATAAGCAAAGGCCTGGGCCAATGGATCCATGCCTGAGTGACAACCTATACATGAGTTACTAAAAATACGACTATCACCACCTGGACTGCGACTGATATCTTGGCGAATTCGGTCTGGGGTGCGACTGGTGTCTTTTACCCCTTCTAAGTCAGTACACATGTGATTAATAAGGGTAAAACGAAACATCGCGCGATTAGTCCCATCTTTAAAAAACGATTTGGCTGCTGCGCGTGTGGTCATAACCCCCGCTGTTGCATCACTGGGTAAACCCATTACTGCAGATTGAGTGGTAGCTTGCAGCACGGCCTGTAAATCGGCACTTTGGTCATCCAATGTTTGATAATGTGCATTGCTGGTGTTGGAATAAGCGGGCACGCCAGTACTTGAGTCGCCAATATATAAAATGTCACCGCTGAGTATTTGTCTAAAATCAATGTCGTCGCGAGCTATGCCAATGACAGTAGCGGTATAATCGTTTAACGGGGCAAAAACGTCAGACTCTTCGTTGGTCCAAGGTGTGACCCAGTTTTTTAGGGTGACTGAATAAAATGCTGGGTTGCTCATTGCAATATCTGCAGCTTCGCGAATATCGCCATTGCCAACTAGGGTTTCCATTTGATCTAAAATTTCGTTATTGGGTGGCACACCCGCTAATCTGTCGTGTATACGTTTGGCTTGTTCTCTGGCTCCAGCATAAGTAAATGGTGAGGTTAGAATACTAATGATAACCAAGGTAGAACCGATAACGAGACTACTGCGGCCAATTTGTCTGACTAGTGGTTTCAAATTGGAACTCCTCTTACCGCCTGTGGCGAATATGTAATGCTTGAATGGGTTTTAGTCGAAAATTTCTATGCAGACAATACTGCTAATACAAGTTAGGTTTGTTAATTCATACCTAAAGTCCTTGATACATTCACAGAAGCAGGTAAAAGACGTTCATCTCGTCTAGTCGCGACATTAAAAAGTTATCGCAAGGTATTGTTAGTTGTTATTAGCATTTTGCACAAATGAGGCCATATATTGTAACTTCATGAATTTAAATGAAATTATCTAGGTTCGTGTAAATGATTTTATTCTTTGGGTGATGTGAATGTTACTTTTAAACGACGTTTTATATACATAAATGAGACACAAATAAACCAACCGATTATTTGCAAAAACAAGATTGTTATAGGATATCAATCTATGGGCGCTGTTTTTAATGACTATTATAGGTGTCTTTTATTTAATACAGTTCATGTTTGAATGAATTTTGTGAAAACTATTCTAATTAATATCAAAAGTTGGCAGCTTAGTTTTAGTGGTCTGACAGTTAAAGTATTAAAATTTATTCCTAATGATAAAACCAATAATTGTGGGGCAAAGCCTTTAATGCAAGTATCCAGCCTCTCTTTTTAGACAATAAGTAGCTGCCTGTAGACAGTTTTTAGTTACTGCGGTTGTTGTTAGTCTATTACCACGAAATTGTAGTGACAACATGAGCACATACGCTTTGGCTGATTGGTCTTTATCAAAATTAATCCAACTTAATTGGAAACACTGCCTAATCGGCTTGCTGTGTTTACAGTTAATGAGTTGTGGCGGCGATCAACTTCTTACTGCTGAGCAAGAGTCAGACCCAGTAGTAGTGGATGTCCCCATCGCCTTTATTAAACGTTCTGCACCACTTGATGAAGATTCTCTACTTATCTCTCAAGATCTGCGCCAGCCATATGAATTTGTGTCAGGGGCTCAGTTATTCATCAAACAAAGGGCATCTGCCGGTGCGTCTGAAACGAATATTAGCGATCGTGCTTTTTTTACTGAAGAACAAATTGCCGCAGTAACAGAAACCTCACCTTTAGCCGGTTACGATATAAAAGACTTATCAGTATCTTATGACGGCACCCGTTTACTGTTTGCTATGCGTGCTCCAGAAATTGAAGATGCCGATGATGACGAACAACCCAGTTGGAATATTTGGGAGTATGACCAATCTGCAGATACTTTGATCCGTGTCATCGGGTCTGACTTAGATGCAGGATTTGGCCAAGATACCTCACCTACATATTTACCTGATGGTCGCATTGTATTTAGCTCTACTCGGCAACAAGCTAATCAAGCTCTTTTATTAGACGAGGGTAAACCTCAATATCAGGCTCTAGATGAGGACCGTGAACAAATAGCCTCTGTGTTACATGTAATGGGTAGTGATGGTAGCGACATTCAACAAATATCCTTCAACCAAAGTCACGATCTTAATCCCATGGTACTCAGCTCAGGTAAAATTCTATTTAGTCGCTGGGACAATGTGGCGAACAACAATAGTATCAACATCTATCAAATGAATGCTGACGGCAGTGGCTTAGAAATTGTTTATGGTCGTCATAGTCATAACAGCGAACTCAGTGATGATGCATTACAATTTACTCAATTGACTGAACAACCCAACGGTCAGTTGTTAGTTGCACTTCGGCCTTTTGTTAGCAACAGTTGGGGTGGTGAATATGTCAACATTGATATCGCTAACTATATTGACAACACTATGCCAATTGCTTCGCAAAATGGTCTAAACGGACCCGCGCAGCAGTTGGCGTTATTCGACAATATTTTAATCGACGGCAGTATTTCACCTGGCGGTTTATTTTCAGCTGTTTATCCACTTTGGGACTCCAGCCAAAGGTTATTGTTTAGCTGGAGCCAATGCCGAGTATATGATCCCGAACAAGTTTTAGCTGAGGGTGATGTGCGCACAATTCTTCCTTGTGATGATGAACTGTTAACGAACCCGCTAATTGAAGCGGCACCGCTGCTATTCGGATTGTGGATGTTTGATCCGATTGAAAATACTCAATTGGTAATCAATGTGCCTGAAGAAGGCCAGTTTTATACCGACGTTGTGGCCATGCAAGCCCGTGCTTTTCCAGCAGACGCACAGCAAGCAGAAGAATTTGACCAGGACTTAGCCAATAATGACTTAGGTCGGGTGCATATTAAAAGTGTTTATGACTTTGCTGGTATTGACGCAACAACGCAAGGCATCGCGGTAATGGCCGATCCAACTCAAACCCCTATCAGCGATAGACCAGCGCGATTTTTGCGGGTAGTAAAAGCGGTGTCTATTCCAACTGAAGAGGTGCGCGATTTTGATAACTCTGCTTTCGGTCGTAGCCGAAACCAGTTGATGCGTGAAATTATTGGATATGTGCCGATTCAGCCAGATGGCTCGGTGCAATTTGAAGCGCCAGCTAATGTGCCCTTGGCCTTCAGTATATTAGATGCTAATGGCAGACGAGTAGGTGAAAGGCACCAGAACTGGTTGCAGTTAGCTGCCGGCGAAGTGCGTACCTGTAATGGTTGTCATACTCAAGATAGCGAGTTGCCCCATGGTCGTGCAGATGCCGAGGCAGACAGTATCAACTTAGGTGCGGCTAGTACTGGTAACCCTTTTCCGAATACTAATCCGGTCTTATTTGCTGATTTAGGGGATACCATGGCGCAAACATCAGGTAGGATTAATGGTATCGATTATCCTTCGCAAGATATCAGTTTTGTTGATATCTGGACTGACCCGGCTATGCAAACTCCTGCAACTAGTTTCAACTACAGCTATGGCGACTTACAATCCTCCTTACCTATCAGTGTGGCTTGCGCCCTGAATTGGACCAGTCTTTGCCGTATCCAAATCCATTATCCAGAGCATATTCAACCGATATTGTCGTTAGACAGACAAGTGTTTGATGCAGACGGCGTGACCCTTCTCGAAGACCAAAGCTGTTTAAGTTGCCATACACCTGAAGGTGAAGATGGTTTAGCACAACTCCCTGCCGCACAACTAGATCTGCGCGCGACACCGTCTACTGACGACGCAGATCTTCTCACCAGTTACCGAGAATTAATGTTTGCTGATAATGAACAAGAGTTGCTAGAAGGTGCGCTACTCGACCGTTTAGTGATTGTTACAGATCAAAATGGCAATACTGTGTTTGAATTGGATGAAGATGGTGAGTTAATACTGGACGCCGAGGGTAATGCTATTGCTGTGACTCAAACAGTCGGGGTGGGCAATAGTATGTCTGTCAATGGAGCTCGATCGAGTGGCCGATTCTTTTCTCCTTTTAATGCAGGCGGTACACATGAGGGATGGTTATCACCAGCCGAATTAAAACTACTTTCTGAATGGTTAGATATTGGTGGTCAGTATTACAACGACCCTTTTGAGGCGCCGGCGAACTAATGTTAATGAGCTTCAAGCAAATATTCTTACCCCCCCCTAGTTTATTCAAACTTGTCATTGAAGTTTGGCTAACGTGTGCATTAATGGTCAGTCAGGCATTGGCCGATGAAACCGTGCAGGTTCAGATTACACAACCCTATATCGAATTACATTCTGGCCCCGCTGGTGGTTTTCCTGTTATTCATGTTGTGGCAAAAAATGAATGGATCACCGTATTAAAACGCAGAACCAACTGGTTTAAAGTTGAAACAATAAAAGGTGCTCAAGGAAGCGTGCAAGGTTGGGTAAAACAAGAGGCCCTGCACATGACACAAAGCAGTACAGGTCAGCCGGTAAAATTGTCCGATGGATCATTTGAGTCTTTTGCCCAGCGCAATGTCGAATTTGGCGCTTTGGGTGGTTCGTTTGAAAGTGTGCCTTCTATGACAATATTTGCTGATTGGGTAGCAACTGAAAACCTATCAGCTGGGATAAGTGTGACCCAAGCACTGGGAGATTTATCTGAAAATCAATTCTTCCTAGTGACTGTAAAACACACCACATTTCCCGAATGGCGTTTGTCGCCTTATATCACCTTGGGCGCAGGAAAAATTCGTACCAAACCCAGAGCCAATTTAGTACAAGCTGGTGGTGAAGCCCGAACCAGTGACTTATTAGCTGCGGGTTTAGGACTGCGTTATTACATTGCACAAAATTTTATGCTCAAGCTTGAGTACCAAAACCTTCAAGCTTTAACTAACAGAGACGAAAACGAGGATTTAGAACAATGGAAATTGGGTTTCGCAGTTTTTTTCTAGCCCTGCTATGCACACCGATGAGTTTTTCTTTGTTGGCGCAACAAGACGCTGATCAAAGTGTTATCGAGCCTAGTGTTGAACGAAGAGATATTAACGAATCCAGTATCGACTCAGAAAATTTTGAGTTTGGTTTGTTAGTTGGCGTGATCAGCATAGAGGATTTTTCATCGAGTATGGTTCTGGGGGTCCGTGCGGCCTATCACGTCAATGAAGATTTTTTTGTTGAAGCAACATACGGACAGGCCGAAGCCGGGGAAACCAGTTTTGAAGTGCTAAGTGGTGGTGCACCATTTCTAACTGATGAAGAACGAGATTATAGCTACTACAACGTGTCATTAGGTTACAACCTCAATGGTGAAACCTTTTTCACTGACCGTTGGGTGTTTAACTCCGCTACATATCTTACTTTTGGCGCAGGCAGTACCGAGTTTGGTGGCGATGAAAGATTTACTGTGACCATAGGTGCCGGCTACCGTCTGCTGCTGACTGACTTTTTTGCATTGCACATAAATATGAAAGATCACCTATTTAATTCTGAGCTAATTGGTGAAGAAAAAACCACACACAATATTGAATATGGCCTAGGTGCCACCTTCTTTTTTTAGTCCGTTGTTTACTTATTGAGAGACTATTTTATGCAACTATTTTTAAGAAACGTTAACAATAAAAACCTTCACCACCAAAACCGTACCAAATTGAACAATATTTTAGGTATGACAATGGTTTCCATTGCTGTGTTTTTCACCTCTATCAACTCATTTGCTGCAGATGCAAAAGGCCCAGCACCAGACTTTACTTTAGCCAGTAAAGATGGCGGCAATGTGCGTCTGCAAGAGCAATTGGGTAATGTGGTTTTAATTAATTTTTGGGCATCTTGGTGTGGCCCATGCCGTGAAGAATTGCCTTATTTAGAAGAGTTGCAACAGGAATATGCCGATTTGGGTTTTACCATTTTAGCGGTCAATGTGGACGAAGATCCGTCCAAAGCTGACATCTTACTAAACGATATACCTGTTTCTTTTCCTGTGTTGTTTGATGTGAATGATGATGTTAGTAAGTTATATAATGTGCAGGCTATGCCCACCACCGTGATTGTTGACCGCGATGGTAACCAACGTTTATTGCACAAGGGTTATAAAAGTGGCGATGAAGTGAAATACAAACAAGCCGTTAAAGCGTTACTTCGGGAGTAAGCTGTGAAGGTAATCAAAGCAATCAAAGTAAGCCATCTGTGCTCGCTAAAGATATTAATAGCAATTATAACACTGGGTTTAACGAGTGGCTGTAGTAGCACATTCGAACCTTGGGTAATGCCTTATGAGCGTGATAACTTAGCCGACCCGATCATGAGTATGAATCGCAACCCTGTATCGATGTCTTACACCCACCATGCTTATCAAGCTCGTGAAGGTGCGAGAGGTGCCGAAGGTGGCGCTGGGGGCGGTTGTGGCTGTAATTAGGCATAAAATGACTAGCTCCAGTGGCACAGTACGAAGATTAATTATTCGATTACTTTTTGCCAGCATTATATTTGGACTGCTCGCTTGGCAGGCATCTGCTGCCGTGTTACCACAAGACCGTTCCGATGCGATGTATCACTCTTATCAAGGTGGTGGAATGTCTATTGATGGACCGTCTATTTTGTTACGCAAAAAAATTGGTAACCATGTTTCTGTTTCCGCTAATTATTATGTGGATACCATTTCTGGTGCATCCATAGATGTGTTAGCTACCGCCAGTCCTTATGAAGAAGAGCGCACAGAAAACAGTGTGGGCGTCGATTTCCTACATAATAAAACCTTGATGAGCTTGAACTATACCACTAGCTCAGAAAACGATTTTGAAGCTGAATCGATTCATTTCGGCGTTAGCCAAGATTTTTTTGGCGACCTCACCACGCTTACCCTTGGATACTCTAAAGGTAATGATGAAGTCGGTAAGACCGGTGATGAAAACTTTTTAGAATTAGCCGAGCGACAAAATTATCGATTAGGGATCACTCAGGTCATTACTAAAAATATGATAGTAGGGTTGAGCGTGGAAAACGTATCTGATCAAGGGTATTTGAATAATCCTTATCGTTCAGTGCGCTTTTTAGATGCAAGTAGCGCTCGTGGTTATCGTTTTGAAACCGAAGTTTATCCCAATACCCGCAGAAGTAATGCAGCCTCTGTCACCGCGAACTATTATTTGCCTTATCGCGCGTCGGTGTATGGCGAAGCTAAGGTGTTTTCGGATTCGTGGGGCATACAAGCCAATACTTATAAGTTGGGTTATATCCATACCTTTGGTGAAGACTGGATTTTAGAATTACGGGCTCGTCATTATCAACAAGATAAAGCCGATTTTTATCAGGATTTATATACTC
>Ga0209712_10001966_pt1 | contig 17217 bp, 15 predicted proteins | sample ArcOceMetagenome_FD_187443 | JGI IMG/M metagenome (GOLD analysis project Ga0209712, IMG submission 187443) | Marine eukaryotic phytoplankton communities from Arctic Ocean - Arctic Ocean - Greenland ARC118M Metagenome (SPAdes) (version 2) | ecosystem: Environmental > Aquatic > Marine > Oceanic...
AAACAGTGATGTTAGCGCTGATATTGAAAAGCTAATTACTAAAGTGAATCAAAACCCGTGTGATGTTTTGGCTGTGGATGTGCCGTCGGGTTTGAACGCCACAACCGGTCAAATACAAGGCACCTGTATACAAGCGGTTAGCACGGTTACCATGCTGGCCCATAAACAAGGTTTGTTCACTGGGGATGGCCCCATGATGAGTGGCCAAGTAAGTTTGGCGCCTTTGACTGTGCCTAATGCGGCACGAGAAAACCAAGTGGCCACGGGCTCATTGGTTAATTGGCAGCAGTTAAGTCAGCTGGCATTTTTTGCACAGCGCCCAATGAATAGTCACAAAGGCATGTTTGGCCACGTGATGATCATTGGCGGTGATTTAGGTTGTGGTGGTGCTGTTAGCTTGGCGGCCGGTAGCGCATTACGTTGTGGCACAGGTTTGGTATCGGTAGCCACACGCCCTGAACATGTGGCGGCGGTTATTGCTCGACACCCGGAAGCCATGGTGCACGGGGTAAACAGCGGCCAAGATTTAGAACCTTTGTTAGCGCGAGCCGATGTGATTGTGGCGGGCCCAGGTTTAGGCCAAAGCTATTGGGGTGAGCAGTTATTGCAGCAAGTAATGAAACTTGAAACCCCTGTGGTGTTGGATGCAGATGCCCTGAACATTTTAGCCAAAAAGCGTTTGGCTCATAATTTGCCAAAACGCATTAGCGTTATTACCCCACATCCGGGTGAGGCGGCACGATTATTAAATGCTGACCCAGTGGCGTTTGACGAGTCTGTGGATAACCACGCTATTCAGGCAGATCGCTTTGAACACGCCAAAACCTTGGCCGAGATGTATTCAAGCTCCGTGGTATTAAAAGGCCTTGGCAGTGTGGTGCAAACCCAGCGCCAAATGAGCATTTGCGATAATGGCAATGCGGGTATGGCCACAGCTGGCATGGGAGATGTATTAAGTGGCATAGTAGGCGGTTTATTGGCGCAGCACAGCCAAGACCAGCAGGAACTTGCCACCTATTTACATGACCTAGTATGCAGTGCGGTGTGTTTGCACAGCGCCGCAGCGGATCAAATGGCCGAGCACGGGCAAGTGGGTTTGCTAGCCGGTGATTTAGAGCAGGCCATTTGGCAGTTATTAAAATAGCTGCAAAATTTAAAAACAGTGAAATAGTTAAAGAATTTAGACGTAAAGTTGTATTAGAGAATTATGAGCGAATCAGCCTTAAGCATTCAATTTGAAGATGAAACCAGTATGTTGAACTGGAGTCGACAGGCGGCTAGCTCTATTGTGGCCAATAGCCGCGACGCTGGTTTAGTGATTCATTTAGTGGGTGATTTAGGCATGGGCAAAACCACCTTAAGTCGTGGTTTGATTCAAGCGCTGGGTCATAAGGGCAATGTGAAAAGTCCCACCTATACATTGGTAGAGCCCTACGAGCTAGACGGTTTTAATGTGTATCACTTTGACTTGTATCGTTTGGGTGATGCGGAAGAATTAGAATACATGGGTGTGCGAGATTATTTCTCACCTGACAGTTTGTGTTTGGTTGAATGGCCAGAAAAAGGCGAAGGCATTTTGCCCGAGGCCGATTTGCAAATTGAACTTACACAATGGCAACAAGGACGCTGCTTAACCATTACTTCGGCCAGTAAAGCCGGAGAAAACCAACAAGCCCAATGGGCGTTGCTTAAATAATAAAAAAGAATTGTTTAATGATGTCGTTCTATAAAAGCGGCTTGGCCATCAGTATTTGGTTAAGCATTAGTTTTTTCATGCAAGCAAGTGTTCATGCTAATGTGCAAGGAGCACGTCTTTGGCATGCGCCTGAAAGCTCCCGTTTGGTATTTGATTTAAGCAAAAAGTCCGAACATAAAATCTTCACCTTAAGCTCTCCCCATCGTCTTGTGATTGATATTGATGATGCAATACTCACAAAAAAACTGGAAGAGCTAACCACAGATGTGGGCCCAGTTAAAAAAGTGCGCTGGGGTTCGCGCGGTAAAAAAGATTTACGCATCGTACTGGATTTACGCGAAGCCATTACCCCTAAAAGTTTCCCGTTGCCGCCTAATAAACAATATGGTCACCGCTTGGTGGTGGATTTGTTTTCAAAAAAGACAAAAAACAAAAGCAAACCTCTAAGCATTAAAAAACCGGTGCTTAATGCCAAAGACTCCCTTAAAACCACCCGTGATATTTTAATAGCCATCGATGCCGGCCATGGTGGTGAAGACCCTGGTGCCATAGGGCACGGCGGCATTTATGAAAAGCGTGTGGTACTGGCCATTGCTAAAAAGTTAGCCGCCCTGCTTAAAAAAGAAAAAGGCTTTAAACCCTATATGATTCGCACTGGGGATTATTATGTAGGCTTGCGTGATCGAACCCGTAAAGCTCGTACTGCTAACGCGGATTTATTTTTATCTGTGCACGCGGATGCGTTTCGCAGCCCGAAAGCACGGGGTGGTTCGGTGTTTGCCCTTTCACAAAAAGGTGCCACCAGTGAGGCGGCCCGCTGGTTGGCCGATAAAGAAAACAGCGCTGACTTAATTGGTGGTGTAGGGGGCGTGAGCCTTGATGATAAAGAAGACGTATTGGCCGGTGTGTTATTAGATTTATCCATGACCGCAAGTTTAGGTGTGAGCTTAGACCTTGGACAAATGGTATTAAACAGCATGGGCGGCGTAGCACGTTTGCATAAACACAAAGTGGAGCAAGCGGGCTTTGCAGTATTAAAATCTCCGGATGTGCCCTCGCTATTAATTGAAACAGGCTTTTTATCCAACCCTAAAGAAGCCCGAAAACTGAAATCCAGCAGTTACCAAAAGCAAATGGCGCGCTCTATTTTTAAAGGCATTAAACGCTATTTTCAGCAGTCTCCACCGCCGGGCACGTATTTGGCCAGTATCAAACGTCGCTCAGGAAAATTAAGAGAGTACGTAGTGGCATCTGGCGATTCCCTTTCTGGTATCGCGCAAAAATATCGCACCACGTTATTGAATTTGAAAAAGTTAAATGGATTGAAGTCTAGCTCTATACGAGTCGGCCAAGTCATCAAAGTGCCGACCACTTAAGCTGGATATAAAGAATATGAAACGAATAGAAATACTAAGTCCAAGGTTAGCTAACCAAATTGCAGCGGGTGAAGTGGTTGAGCGCCCTGCAAACGTCGTGAAAGAGCTTATGGAAAACAGCTTGGACGCTGGCGCTACTCGCATTGAAGTAGATATCGAGCAAGGGGGCGTAAAATTAATTCGCATCCGCGATAACGGCTTTGGTATTGAAAAAGACGATTTACCATTATCTCTTAGCCGCCACGCCACCAGTAAAATTAAAGACCTAGACGACTTAGAAGCGGTGCAAAGCTTGGGTTTTCGCGGTGAAGCATTGGCGTCTATCGCTTCGGTTTCACGCTTGGTGTTAAGCAGTCATGAAAAAGAACACGAAGAAGCTTGGCAGGTAGTAGCGGAAGGCCGCGACATGGCCACAGAAATTAAACCGTGTGCGCACCCAGTGGGTACCACAGTTGAAATGCGTGATCTGTTTTTTAATACCCCTGCCCGTCGCAAGTTTTTACGCACCGAAAAAACCGAATTTAACCATTTAGAAGAAGTGGTTAAACGCATGGCATTAAGCCGTTATGACGTCTCGTTTCAGTTACGTCATAACCAAAAAGTGATTCACAGTTTGCGCCCGTGCACATCTGAATTCGATCAAGAAAAACGTGTGGCCACATTATTAAGCGCTACGTTTATGCAGCAAGCGGTGCACATTGATATGGAAGGTGCCGGTTTAAAACTGTGGGGTTGGGTAGGTTTACCGACGTTTAGCCGCAGCCAAGCGGACATGCAGTACTTTTTTGTAAATGGCCGTATTGTGCGCGACAAGCTGGTGGCTCACGCCATTCGCCAAGCCTACCAAGATGTTTTGTATCATGGCCGTCACAGTGCGTTTGTTTTGTATTTAGAAGTGGACCCTTCGCTGGTGGATGTAAACGTACACCCAACCAAACATGAAGTGCGTTTTCGCGATGGCCGTTTGGTGCATGACTTTTTATTCCGCACGTTACACAAAACCTTAGGCTCTGTTCGCCCCGAAACCGACCCCAATGCCAGAGCACAAACTGAGGCCAGTTTGCAGCAACAACCGCAAGTGAGCGGTGTGCAGGCAGGTGAATTTGCTGGGCAGGGCGCTATGCCGCTGGCGCAACTACAAGGTCAATCGCAGCACATACCACAAACACCAGGGCAGCAAGCAGGCGGTTATCAACAGCCTTGGCAGCAATCTAATATGCCACAGCCTGGTCAGGTGAATGAGCAAATGGCCAGTTATGGGCAGTTGCATGAAAGCGCTCAGGCTAATCCGCTACAGTCGATTAATGCAGATGGGCAAAATAGCGAAGGGCAAACGGTACCGCCTTTGGGTTACGCCATTGCACAATTACACGGTGTGTTTATTTTGTCGCAAAACCAAGCGGGCATGGTGGTGGTGGATATGCACGCCGCCCACGAACGCATTACTTATGAGCGTTTAAAAACCGCATACGATGAACAAGGCATTCCGTCACAGCCTTTGTTGGTGCCAGAAAGTGTTCATGTGTCTGCCGAGCAAGCGGATATGGCAGAGCAGCACGCCGAAGAGTTAAGCAAGTTAGGCTTTAATCTAGAGCGTTTAGGGCCAGAGAATTTAGTGATTCGCCAAATGCCTATTTTATTGCGCAATGCCAATAGTGAAGCCATCGTTGTAAAGGTGCTGGAGGATTTTCGTCAGCACGGTGCCACTCGTCACATGACCGAGTTTCGCAATGAGGTGCTATCAAGCATGGCGTGTCACGGTTCGGTGCGTGCTAATCGCCAATTAACCATTGCGGAAATGAATGGATTGTTGCGCGACATGGAGCAAACCGAACGCAGTGGTCAATGTAATCATGGGCGTCCAACATGGACGCAGATGACCATGAAAGAATTGGATAAATTATTCATGAGGGGGCAATAAATATGAGTGATATAACAGCGCAATTGCCTCCCGCCGTTTTTATCATGGGGCCAACTGCTTCAGGTAAAACCGCGTTAGCCTGTGCACTATACGATCGTTTAGATTGTGAGCTGATTAGTGTGGATAGTGCATTGGTGTATAAAGATTTAAACATCGGCAGCGCCAAACCCACGGCTGAAGAATTAGAACAATACCCTCATCATTTAATCGATATTCGTGATCCGGCCGAACCTTACAGTGCGGCCGAGTTTCGTGAAGACGCATTAACCTTGATGGCTGACATCACTAAGCGTGGGAAAATCCCTGTGTTAGTGGGCGGCACCATGCTGTATTTCAAATTTTTATTAGAAGGGGCGGCAAACTTGCCTGTGGCGGATGAAAAAATTCGCGCAGAACTTGAAGCGCTTGTGGCTGAACATGGCAAGCAGCATATTCATGAACTGCTGGCCAAAGTGGACCCTGAATCAGCCAAACGCCTTAACCCAAATGACCCGCAGCGTGTGCAGCGTGCTTATGAGGTGTATTTGATTTCCGGCAAAACCATGACTCAGCATTGGGCCGAGCAAAAACAAACTGCATTGCCGTATAACGTGGTGCAGTTTTCGATTATGCCGGTAGAGCGCAAAGTATTGCATGAGCGCATCGAGCTACGCTTTAAACAAATGTTAGAGCAGGGTTTTGAAGCAGAAGTGCGTGCATTATTTCAGCGCCAAGATTTACATAAAGACCTGCCCTCCATTCGTGCAGTGGGCTATCGCCAAATGTGGGAACACCTTCAAGGTGAACTTGATTACGATGAAATGGTCTTTAAAGGGATCGTGGCCACGCGCCAATTAGCCAAACGCCAAACAACATGGCTGCGCAGCTGGGAAAATCTGCATCAGTTAGACAGTTTGGATGAACATTTAGCCGAACATGCATTGAGTATTTTAAAGGACAAAGGCATTAGTTGATCTAATATTGCCGTGCTTATTATTTATAAAAATAAGCTCATGGTATTACGATTATTTTAGCTGAACAGGTGTTTGTTAATACGCGCACTTGTTGCCTTGAAAAAGCGAAATTACACACTACTTGAGTGTGTAGGCATCAATAGTGCAGGCTAAACGGTGTGTTTTGTTAACATTAGCGCGTTTAGCCTTGATAATACTGGAATCCACTACCATAGTTGTGGCATAGTCCGCGCACATATGCATAGGGCTTGAGCATTAAGCTCAAACAATTAGGAGAACACGACATGTCAAAAGGGCATTCTCTACAAGACCCTTATTTAAATGCGCTGCGTAAAGAGCGTATTCCTGTATCTATTTTCTTGGTGAATGGCATCAAGCTGCAAGGTCAGGTTGAGTCTTTCGATCAGTTCGTAATTGTCTTGAAAAATACAGTAAGTCAAATGGTGTACAAACACGCCATTTCAACGGTTGTTCCTTCACGTAACGTGCGTTTAGCACCACCTGAAGATCAAGACGAAGAATAAGTCAGTATTTATTCTTTAATTAGCCCGACTCAATGTCGGGCTAATTGTATATTCTTATCCATCTTTGCTTTTCTAAGTTTTAGTATCATCTAAAATTTAAACATCACCTTGTTTCTGCAAACCCATATTGAGGTTTTACTTTGTTTTTTGAGCGTCCCGATAGTGGTGAAGGTGCCGTACTGGTACACATCGATTTTCCTGAAGGGGCTGACAAGGAAGATCCCCGTGAATTTGAAGAGTTAGTTCGCAGTGCCGGCGTTGAATCCCTTACGATTGTGACGGGTACTCGCAGTGGGCCTGACGCTCGTACATTTATTGGTAAGGGTAAAGTAGAAGAGCTGCGTGAAGCAGTTGAGTTTTACGAAGCGGAACTGGTTATCTTTAATCATACGCTTACCCCTACCCAGCAGCGTAACCTAGAAACAGATTTAGAATGTTTAGTTGTGGACCGCACCGGTCTGATACTGGATATCTTTGCCCAACGCGCACGTACCCACGAAGGTAAACTGCAAGTTGAGTTGGCTCAATTGCAGTATCAAGCCACACGCTTGGTACACGGCTGGTCTCACCTGGATCGCCAGAAAGGCGGTTACGGTATGCGTGGTACCGGTGAAACCCAATCTGAGGCGGATCGCCGTTTAATACGTGATCGAGAAAAACTCATTCAAAAACGTTTGAAAAAAGTCCGTAGTCAGCGCGATCAAAGTCGACGCGCTCGCAAACGTTCTGATACTCAAACAGTTTCGCTGGTGGGTTATACCAATGCGGGTAAGTCCACATTGTTTAACGCCATTACTAACGCTCAGGTGTATGCTGCTGACCAATTATTCGCCACACTGGATCCAACCTTACGTCGCTTAGAAGTGGCGGGTTTAGGTGAGATTGTATTGGTTGATACAGTAGGTTTTATTCGTCACCTACCGCATAAATTGGTTGAAGCATTTAAAGCCACACTGCAAGAAACACAAGAAGCCGACTTACTGTTGCACGTGATCGACTGCGCCGACGATGATCGTCAGTTGAACATGGAGCAGGTAGAGATTGTTTTAGACGAAATCGATTCGTTGGATCGACCTACTCTACAGGTCTTTAATAAGATCGACTTAATGCCGGGTAAAACTCCGTGCATTGACCGTGATGAAACCGGCACACCTTGGCGCGTTTGGGTCAGTGCTATGGATAAGCAGGGTCTAGAATTAATTCAGCAAGCCATTGGTGAATTATTAAGCCATACGCTTTTTGAAAAACAAATTGAGTTAGAACCAAAAGATGGGCAGTTACGCGCATTGTTGTATGCTCAAGGTGCGGTATTAAACGAAAGTGTGGATGAAAACGGCGTGATGATGTTGGATGTTCGTCTTGAGAAAGACGATATGCAGAAAATTCTAAGCCGCGCAGGGGTGCCTGTGGAGCGTTTTATCCCACAAGAAAAAGAACACTGGCAGAAATAAGTATTCAGTAAAAATGCCAGAGTCTTAGATTTTGGTCTTAGTAAAGACTTTTGCGGCGATAATGTTTTCATATGGCCGCACAAGTCGTTATTATTTGTTCCACTTTCAGAAATGAAATTTTGCATATCAGCATTTGCTTTATGTACATGAGCAAACGCCGTTGTGAAAACGTTTTTAAAATAAATATGACAGGAGTGCTTATGGCTTGGAATGAGCCTGGTGGCGGCAACAACAACGATAAAGACCCTTGGGGCAATAATAATCGTGGCGGAGGCAATCAAGGGCCGCCAGATTTAGATGAAGCCTTAAAGCAATTAATGGACAAGTTAGGCGGCATGTTTGGTGGCAAAAAACCATCTGGCACTGGCGGCGGTAATGACAGCGGTCCTAATCCTGCTGGCATTTTTGGCATGATTGTCTTAGTGCTTGTAGGTGTATTACTTTTTAAATCGTTTTTTACCATCGACGAACAGCAACGTGGTGTTGTTTTAAGTCTGGGTAAATACGATCGTACTCTAGAGCCTGGTTTACAGTTTGTACTGCCTTTAATTGAGACAGTAAAACAAGTTAACGTAACGGAAGTACGAAACGCTGAACTTAAAGAGCTGATGCTGACACAAGACGAAAACGTGGTTGAAGTGGCCATGAACGTGCAATACCGAGTAATTGACCCGGTTGCATTTAGTCTGCGTGTTGAAAATCCAGAGCAATCGTTGGCGCATGCCGCGGGTTCTGCTTTACGTCATGAAGTGGGTAGCACGGACATGGATCCAATCCTAACGTCTGGCCGTACTTTATTGGCTGGCAACGTTCGTGACCGTCTGCAATCTTATATGTCTAATTACCAAACAGGTATTGAGATCGATAAGGTGAACATCAAACAAGCAACCGCACCTACACAGTTGCAAGAAGCGTTTGATGACGTGATTAACGCTAAGCAAGATAAAGAGCGTTACACCAGTGAAGCTGAAGCCTATGCGAACACAATCGTGCCAGAAGCACGTGGTAAAGCTCAGCGTATGCTAGAAGAAGCTAATGCTTATAAAGAGCAAGTAATTGCTCAAGCAGAAGGTGAAGCGGATCGTTTCACTAAGCTGCACAAAGAATATCGCAAGGCACCAAAGGTTACTCGTGAGCGTTTATACCTAGACAGTATTTCTAAGGTATACAGCAACTCAAGCAAGGTGCTTGTGGATGTTGATGGTGGTAACAACATGATGTATTTACCGCTTGATCAAATCATGAAGAATAACCAAAGCCGTCAATCAGATAGTTTAGGCAGTGATGCTAATATCTCTGATATTACTGATCGCGTTTTGGAAGAAGTTAATCAGCGTCAAACTCGTCGTAGGGAGGGTCGATAATGAATCCTAAAGCTATGGTACTAAGCATAGTCGCCCTATTGGTGATCTCTGTTGGTTTATCCAGCATCTACATGGTGACAGAAACTGAACGTGCAATTAAATTGCGCTTTGGTGAGATCATTGAAGATGACATCAAGCCGGGCATTCACATTAAAATGCCTATGATTGATAAAGTTAAGAAATTCGATGCGCGTTTGTTAACGCTTGATGCTCGTCCTGAGCGTTTCTTAACAGCCGGTAAAAAGTTCTTAATCGTAGATAGCTTTGTTAAATGGCGTATTAAAAATGTACGTGCATTCTATAAAGCTACATCTGGCGACCGTTATCGTGGTGCTAGCTTGCTGGCTAACCTGATCAACGATGGTCTGCGTGCAGAAGTTGCGAACCGTACGGTTCAAGAGGTTGTTTCAGGTGAGCGTGATGAGCTAATGGCCCATTTAACAGTGATCCTAAACGAACAGGCTCAGTCTCAATACGGCATCGAAATTATCGATACTCGTGTTAAAGGCATCGATTTACCAGACGATCTACTGAAAAACGTTTACCGTCGTATGTCCGCAGAGCGTGAGCGTGAAGCTCGTGAATTGCGTTCACAGGGTAAAGAGCTAGCAGAAGGTATTCGCGCTGATGCAGATCGTCAGAAGACAGTTCTAGTGGCGCAGGCTTATAAAGAGTCTGAAGTAACTCGAGGTGAGGGTGATGCAACAGCGGCACGTGTATATGCAAAAGCATTTAACCGTGACCCTGAGTTTTACTCGTTTACCCGTTCTTTGAAAGCCTACGAAGAAACCTTCAATGGCCAAGAAGACGTATTACTGCTTAAACCTGATAGCGATTTCTTCAAGTATATGAAGAAGCCTAAAGGCAAATAAGTCGGTATACATATCGAAACAAAAAAGGTCGCATTAGCGGCCTTTTTTGTTTTCTACCCATAAGTTGGCCGCTGTCTTAACAATTTGTGGTTATAAGGGTCTAATTCAGGCCGTTTGAGCCAGTAGAGGCTATTGGGATTCAAGCGAAAACCGTGTAGAATTCGCGCAACCGAGATTACTCTCGGTTTTTTTATGCATAGGACGTGCTGTATAGCGCGGTTTCATGGATGAAAAAGAGCGTATATGCATAGGACGTGCTGTATAGCGTGGAAATCAGGATGATTTATAGCGCAAAAGAAGTGACCCTTACTTATGGATAGCCCTTTTTGGCAACAGTTGTGGATCGCGCTGAGTTTAGTGCTGGTGATTGAAGGCATCGTGCCTTTTTTATATCCCAAGCGCTGGCGTCGCCTAGTGGCCCAAATGGCCGCAGTCGATGACAAGACCATGCGAATCATCGGCCTAATAAGCATGTTATCGGGTTTGGGCCTGTTATTAATAGTTTCATAGAGATGAAAGCCGTATGAGCCAAGCAGATCGCTGGTTATTGCCTGACGGTATTGAAGAACTATTGCCCCCTGAAGCTGCGAAGCTTGAGTGTGTTCGACGCACCCTGCTAGATACGTTTGCTCAATGGGGTTATGAGCTGGTCATACCTCCTCAATTAGAATTTTTAGAGTCATTGTTAACCGGTGTTGGCAGTGATTTAAACTTGCATACCTTTAAAGTGACGGACCAGTTAACTGGCCGCATGATGGGTGTAAGTGCGGATATTACTCCGCAAGTGGCACGTATTGATGCGCACAGCTGGCCAAAAGACGGCGTTAGCCGTTTAAGCTATTGCGGCCCTGTTTTGCATACACGCGCCCAATCACTTCTTAGCTCGCGCGCACCGATCCAAATTGGTGCTGAATTATTTGGCGAGTCAGCTGCGTGTGCAGATGTTGAAGTAATGTCTTTATTGGTTGAATCTTTGAAAGCCGCAGGCTTAAAAGACATTCACCTAGACCTTGGCCATGTGGGAATTTACCAAGCCTTGGTTGAAGCGGCCGCGTTAAGCGAAACCGCTCAAGAGCAAATTTTTGAAAACCTAAATGATAAGTCGGTTACTGAGTACAGCTTGTTAGTTGAACAGCACGTAACAGACAGCGCCTTGCAAGAAGCTTTCATTAGCTTGTTAAGCATGAATGGCGGTATTGAGGTGCTTGAGCAAGCTCAAGCCTTATCTAAAGTGGCAGATGTATCGGCTTCTTTAAATAATCTAAACAGTATCTGTGACACCCTAAGCAAGCGCTTCCCTGAGGTGAATATTTTCATCGATTTAGCGGAATTACGCGGCTTTGATTATCACACTGGCGTGGTGTTTGCTGCGTATGTGGCGGGTCACGGTCAAGCGATTGCTCAAGGCGGTCGTTATGATGATACCGGTTCTGTATTTGGTCGCTCTCGTGCGGCCACTGGCTTCAGTGCTGATCTTAAGCAGTGGGTGAAGCTAAGTAATAACGACGTATCTACGCAGGATGCTATTTTTGCACCGGTAGATGCAGACTGGTCTGCAGTGAGCGAACTTCGCGCACAAGGCAAACGAGTCATTAGTGGTCTATCGTCAACTGATAGTCCAGCAACCTTTGGTTGCATCTCAGTACTGACCGAAAAAAATGGTCAGTGGATCGTGGAAACGCTTTAAGCAAATTTATTGAGCTAAACCAGTTATGGGCAAGAACGTCGTAGTATTAGGAACCCAATGGGGTGACGAAGGTAAAGGTAAGATTGTTGACCTTCTTACTGAAAAAGCTACTGCAGTGGTGCGCTTTCAAGGCGGTCACAATGCAGGTCATACCTTGGTAATTGACGGTGTTAAAACCGCTCTGCATTTGATTCCTTCTGGCATCTTACGTGATGGTGTTCAGTGCATCATTGGTAATGGTGTGGTGGTAGCGCCAGATGCACTTTTAAAAGAAGTTCGTGCTCTTGAAGAGCGTGGCGTACCAGTAATGGAGCGTTTACGTTTATCTCATGCATCGCCACTTATCTTGCCATACCACGTAGCGCTAGATCAGGCTCGTGAAATTAAGCGTGGCAACGCCAAAATCGGTACAACCGGTCGTGGTATTGGTCCAGCATACGAAGATAAAGTAGCCCGTCGCGGTTTACGTATTGGCGATATGTATCAGCCAGAATTCGCTGACAAGCTAAAAGACGTTATGGAATTCCATAACTTCTCTCTTAAAAATTATTACAACGTTGATGAAGTTAGCTACGAAGAAACACTAGCAGCTTGCATGGACTGGGCAGGGCAAATCAAAAACATCGTTGTTGATGCGGTTGATTTGGTTCACACCATTCGCCTTGCTGGCGGCGATATCATGTTTGAAGGTGCACAAGGCACACTTCTAGATATCGATCACGGTACATACCCATTTGTGACTTCATCTAATACTACTGCTGGTGGTGTTGCGTGTGGTTCTGGTGTTGGTCCGTTATACCTTGATCAAATCATGGGTATTACCAAAGCATACACAACACGTGTAGGCGCGGGTCCTTTCCCAACTGAATTATTCGACGAAGTAGGCGAGCACTTGTCTACCGTTGGTCATGAAAAAGGCACAACCACTGGTCGTTCTCGTCGTTGTGGTTGGTTCGATGCTGCACTGGTTAAGCACTCTATTCGTGTTAACTCTGTGAATGCAATCTGCCTAACTAAACTAGACGTTCTAGATGGTCTGGATGTGGTTAAAGTGTGTGTTGGCTATAAAGATGCTGACGGCAACATGATGAACGTACCGGCTAGCGCCGATCAGTTCGAAAAAATCACACCAGTATATGAAGAGCTACCTGGTTGGTCTGAAAGCACAGTGGGTGCAAACTCTCTTGATCAGCTGCCAGAAAACGCTAAAGCGTATATCCGCTTTGTTGAAAAAGCCATTGAAGCGCCAATCGATATTATTTCAACCGGTCCTGACCGTGTAGAAACCATCGTTTTGCGTCACAGCTTTGATATGTAATTCAAAGCCGATGCTTTAAAAAGAAGGCTCAGAGTAATCTGGGCCTTTTTTTATGCCTTACGAATATGTATTTAAACGAACAAAATAAGAAGAATAAAATGAGCAATAAAAGCGGTGAACAAGTAAGACGCCAAGTGATGGGTGATGAGTTCGTAGATCGTGCGTTAAACAATGCAGATGAACTTACTCAGCCTATTCAAGAGTACATCAATGATCACGCTTGGGGTGCCACTTGGACCCGTGAAGGGCTTGAGTTGAAAACACGCTCTTTGGTGACACTTGGAATGTTGTGTGCGCTAAAAGCCTCTGTTGAAATCAAAGGTCATACTCGTGGTGCGTTACGTAACGGTGCCACCAAAGAAGAGATACGTGAAGTGATTTTGCACAGTGCGGTATATTGCGGTGCGCCAGCGGCTCAAGAAGCCATGCGTGCGGCAAAAGAGATATTGGATGGCTGGCAAGAATAAGTCGAGACCTTTGCACGATTGACCTTTTGTCCCCATACTGCGTTAAAAATAAATTTAAAATGCTCATTTAGCCCGCTAAATTCCGCCATTAAATTTATGTTTGCCTTGCCTGGAGCCAAAAATTCGGCTCGTGCAAAGGTCTCGGATTGTTTGTGATTCTGGCATTTAGAAGATAAAAAATATGAGTCAAACAGAGTTAATAAACATACTTTCAGATGGGCAGTTTCATTCTGGTGAAGATATCGGTGCTTCACTAGGGGTGTCTCGTGCCGCCATTTGGAAGCAGCTTCAAAAACTCGAAGCTATGAATATTCCTGTGCATAGCGTGAAGGGCAAGGGATATCGTTTGCCTGAAGCGGTGCAGTTGCTTGAGCAAGATGCGTTGAATGCCCATGGCTTTCCATATGAGAAATTTGGCTCGTGTGAATTGGCGTTGAGTTTAGATTCTACCAATGATGCCATGATGCATTTGGCCGAGAGTAATTCGGATGGCCGTCATATTTGTTTTGCGGAAATGCAAAGTGCAGGGCGAGGCAGGCGTGGTCGACAGTGGGTAAGTCCATTTGCACGTAACTTATATTTTTCGGTGCTTTGGCCTTTCTCTCAAGGTATTGCCGCTATTCAGGGTTTGAGCTTGGCGGTGGGTCTGGCGATCAATGATGGCCTTAAAGAATTGGGTATCGATAATACAGGGCTTAAATGGCCTAACGATATTTTAGCCAAAGATGCCCGGGGTCAATATCGCGCTAAGTTGGGCGGTATTTTAATTGAGCTCACGGGTGATGTGACGGATGCTTGCCAGGTTGTCATTGGGGTGGGCCTGAATTTAGATATTCAGCCCCGTGATTTGGCATTGATAGAGCAGGATGCTGTGGGAATAAAGCAGTTGTTAGCACCTTCTACTGAGCTTGATCGCAATAAAGTGGCTGCGGTATTGGTATCGCATTTATACGACACCTTAGAGGCGTTTTCTGGGCAGGGTTTTGCGCCGCTTGCGCAAAAGTGGAATGAAGCCAATGCCTTTGAAGGTGAAGAGGTGCGCTTGATCCTACCGTCTAGTGAGATTAGAGGTCGCTGTACTGGGGTGAATCAAAAGGGCGAATTAAGGCTCGATACTCCAGAAGGTGAGCAAGTTTTTAATGCGGGCGAAGTGAGCCTGCGTTTAGCTGAATAGATAGAGAAAGATTATGCGTCTGGAATTAGATGTTGGTAATACAAGAATTAAATGGCGCGCCATGGATCACCGTGGTGTGTTCGCGTCTGGCTTGGATTTAAAAGCTGAAATTGAATCGCAAGCTCGCTGCATGGAATTGGTTGATGCGGTTTGGGTGAGCTCTGTACATGAAGAGCAAAACGCTTGGATTACTGAGCGTTTTCCACAGGCTGTTTTTGCGCAAACGCAGATCAGTCAAAACGGATTGGTAAATAGTTATGCTGATGTGCACAAGATGGGTGTGGATCGCTGGCTTGCCATGGCAGCAGCTTGGGCTAAGCGCCCTAATAAGGCTCATATCGTAATTGATGCGGGCACGGCGTTAACCTTGGATTTGATCGATGAATTCGGTCGTCATGTAGGTGGTTATATTTGCCCAGGTTTCAGTATGATGAAAAGTGCCTTGTTGAGCAATACTGATAAAGTTCTTGCTCATGACGAATGGAGCGCAGGTCGAGCGCCAGGCAATGATACGCAGTTATGTGTTGATCATGGTATTCAGGATATGGTGGTAAGCTGGTTGGAGTATCATCGTAAAATGCAGCCTCAAGCTGAGATCTGGTTAACAGGCGGAGATGCGGCTCGTTTGCTATCGTTAATGGACTCTCCAGTACAGCATGAGGCAGACTTAGTGTTGGATGGTTTGTCTGTGTGTTTTCAAAAGTCTTAAATAAGAAAAATTATGCGTTGGATATTTGCAGTTTTACTCGTGGTTAACCTTGCGTACTTAGCATACGAATTTACTCAGCCAAAAGCTGTGCAGGTTCAAGATGTGGTTGAGGTGTCGGCGGTAGGTGATGCACAGCCACTTAAGTTGCTGTCTGAGGTATCGTTGCCAAGTAAGGCTGCGGTAAAGCCAGGTAAAAAAGAAGCTTTGTGCTGGGCGGTTGGCCCATACCCGGTGAAACTGGATGCCAAACATGTGTATGCCCGCATGGTGGCGCTGGATATTCCATCAAAAGTAGAAAGTCAGTCGGTTCTGGTTAAACAAGAATATTGGGTTTACTTAGCGCCTTTTGCTAATAAGAAGCAGGCTCTAAGAAAGCTGCGTGAGCTGCAAAAGCGCAAAATAGACAGCTTTGTCATTACCGAAGGTGAGCTAGCCAATGGTATTTCATTAGGTTTGTTTGGTAAGCGCAGTTCGGTTGAGCGTTTGCTTAAAAAACTGGCCCATAAAAATATCAAAGCCAAAGTAAAAGAATTACAGCGCAAGCGTAACCAATATTGGGTGATGTCTCCTGTGGATCGTCAGATGCCATTAGATGAAAAATTGCGCGATCGTTTATTGGAAGGTCGCAAGATGGAATGGCGTCAACTGCGCTGTGAATCTGTTTGCCAAAAGGCTTAATAAATAAAAATTAAATAGATGTTTGCCACTGTGCTAAAAGTTAGTTATAGTGCGCGCGCTTCAACACAACCTATGGTTGAAGCGGGTAGATAGAAACGCTCAAGATGTCTGTAAGTATGTAATTTCTAAAGGAAATTACTTGACATCGAAAGGCCAGAGCGGCAAAATCTGCGCCACAAATTAGGTGGGGTTCCCGAGTGGCCAAAGGGATCAGACTGTAAATCTGACGCGAAAGCTTCGCTGGTTCGAATCCAGCCCCCACCACCATGATTTCAGGCAAGTCTTAAAGCAGTAAAGATTGATGTAGCCTTTAAGATTTCGCGGGTATGGTACAATGGTAGAACCTCAGCCTTCCAAGCTGATGATGCGAGTTCGATTCTCGCTACCCGCTCCATTTTGTGCGCTGATATAGCTCAGTTGGTAGAGCGCATCCTTGGTAAGGATGAGGTCGGCAGTTCGAATCTGCCTATCAGCACCATATATAAAATTTTAAATCGAAGGTGGTTCATAACTTTAGGGTTGGACTGCCTTTTTGTGTATCTAAGACATCAAAAAAAACTGAGGCGTTATTATGGCTAAGGAACAATTCGAGCGTAACAAACCGCACGTAAACGTGGGCACAATTGGTCACGTTGACCATGGTAAAACTACCCTAACAGCAGCGCTAACTCGCGTAGCAGCTGAAGTATTTGGTGGCGCAGCGGTAGATTTCGCTAACATCGATAACGCTCCAGAAGAGCGTGAGCGCGGTATTACAATCGCAACGTCTCACGTTGAATATGAAACAACTGACCGTCACTACGCACACGTAGATTGCCCAGGACACGCCGATTATGTGAAAAACATGATCACTGGTGCTGCTCAAATGGACGGCGCGATCCTAGTATGTGGCGCGACTGACGGCCCTATGCCTCAGACTCGTGAGCACATCCTTCTTTCTCGTCAGGTTGGTGTTCCATACATCGTAGTATTCCTAAACAAAGCAGACCTTCTAGCTGAAGATTGCGGTGGTTTCGGTACTGAAGAA
>Ga0209712_10001967_pt1 | contig 17208 bp, 15 predicted proteins | sample ArcOceMetagenome_FD_187443 | JGI IMG/M metagenome (GOLD analysis project Ga0209712, IMG submission 187443) | Marine eukaryotic phytoplankton communities from Arctic Ocean - Arctic Ocean - Greenland ARC118M Metagenome (SPAdes) (version 2) | ecosystem: Environmental > Aquatic > Marine > Oceanic...
TTGAAGAGGCAAATGTAGGCATTATAGAACTATTTGTGGAGAGCGACGTGAGAGCAGTGATTCCCACTCCGCCTAGAAGCGAGCCAGAAAAGACTTTAAAACATTGTGCGCTTGAACGTAGTGAAATGACACAGTAAACTGATATTCTCCGGTGGAAACACTTCAGTCGGAATCCCAATTAGCTGTAGCGAAATCGTCATCTGGTAGATAGCTGCAGTTAGAATCAAAAGATAATGAGTGTTTTTTGTCGGAAACCTTGGAGGTTGGTTTAGAATCCTCTATCTCGTCATCCCATGAATTATCTTTTGTATGATCCTTTCCTCTGGAGCCGAAGCTGCTTGAAGAAGAATCTTCCTTCTTGGAATTACTTTGACTGTCACTCGCATCCCACTTTCGTTCGCTTCTAATACTATGAACTTTGGCACGCACTTCGATGCATCTTGAATCCTCATCCGAGTCACTGTCAACAGAAAACTGCTGAACCGTTGTCACCAAATCATGCTCTTGATTGTATGGGCTTGAGTTAGGCGAAGATTGATCGCCGGAATTGTCGACAGAGGCATCGTTGGGTGATAAGATAGCTCTATGCAAACGTTTCTGAATTGTCTCGTTGCCGTTGTGACAGACGGATTGTATACGATGATCAAATTTTGAATTCGAGCCGAATCTACGTTCTGATTCAATGTCGTGGTAGGATTTATAATTCTCTCTTTTATTCTGAAACGTGATTGGTGTTGTATTTTCTTTCGCCATGTATTCCGTGTACTTCTCGGTGCTTGCATTGTCATCGAAAGAAATTCGAGCACATCCTGCCATTTGATCATCCCTGCCTGCGGCGTCGCTAGAGACAGCCTGAAGATAACGATTCATTTCGTCGTCATCGACAAGTTTGCTGTCGTTCACTCTACCTTCGTCGCTGTCGTCTCTGCTCTTGCGTCCATCACTATCATCTTCTTGGAGCATAAAATGCCCACTTGTGTCTGTTTCATTTCCATTGATTGAACGCATGAAATCGAGTTCGACAGACGTATTACGTTCAGTCTCTGTTTGGTGTACATTATTCAACAGATCTTTGTGAAATGCCCCGGCTGGCTTTAGTCTGTCCAGTGGTTTTGGTGAGGAAAGATCTTGCTCATTCTACGAGAATTTTGTATTAGAGAATACGAGACGAGAGGTGAGAAAATGTAATTTGAAAAATGATCAAGATTGAACTCAAAGACCAAAACAATAATAACGCAATACCAGGTATAAACACTCACTTCTTTCTCCTCTTCGTGTGTTGCATTGACGCAGTGCTCTTTCAGTGTATCAAACCACAATCGATGTTGGTAGCGATCTTTAGCCCGCAATCGAAATTTCCTCGAAGGATGGTGAATAATAATGATCCACTGCTTGTCTTCGTCACCAATGCTTTTCCTCCTTGAATCGTTATTTGCTGTAAGAGTAACCTCATTCGATTCAGCGAATTCGTCAAGAGAAACCACGTCGGCCAAGAAGATCCAACCACACTTCTCTACTGAATTTGCACGAGGAGATTTGTAATATGAAAGAGTGACATCGGTTCCTGCTGATTCGATGGTGAACCATCGTTTGGTTGTCGAGCTGGAGAGGAGGGACGATGAGCGTTTTTCCTTCTCCAGCCAGCCCTGAAGAATAGGATGATTTTCCTTATCGGAATCCTGCATTCTCAATTCCTGCTTTGGTTTCTTGAAAGAAAACCAATTTGATTTTGAATTTCCGGATGATTTTAGAATTCAAATCCTTGATAATACTGTAAAAATCTCGTAACCTATAGATTTGCGGGTCTATGGGGGCTCTAAAGATGGACCGACGATCAACGACGCCACCACAAAATACCAACAAACAACAACACGACGGCCACATAATAGTCGAAGTAGTGACCATAGTACAGACCTGGAGTACTGGTAGTGCCCTTAAAATCATAGAGGAAATATATCACCATGGCAAAGCACCACCCAGATTTAGTAATGTGTAGGAAGCAGCCGGGCGTGGCAATCGGTCGTGTATGCGAGAAATGTAAGTACGTGTAATTTATGATAAACAGTGCACCTGTTACATGTTCGCTCTCCTACTTGCAAATGCAATTTGTTTCTCTCTTTCGTACGTCTCATTAGATTTCCACCGCTCTTTCTTCACTCTAATTTCCCTGTTCCGAAAAGGTGATGGTAAATGTGTAATATGCGACTCATTTGTCCGGCCGGAAACTCTAGTTCACATATGCGATGAATGCAATTATGGTTCTTTTGAAGGCAGATGTGTGGTATGCGGTGGCGTTGGTGTCAACGATGCCTACTACTGTAGAGAATGTACGCAAATGGAAAAGGATCGAGAAGGATGTCCGAAAGTTGTGAATTTAGGGTCGACAAAGACAGATCTGTTTTACGAGAGAAAAAAATATGGCTTCAAGAAGCGGTGATTACATAATCAAAAAGTTTGGAAAGGTCGTCTAATTCATACTGTATTATTATAAACAAAACGGGACATTCCTTAGTGTTTCCATATTTTGATGGTGCGATCCTTGCTGCCGGTTGCTACGCTGCTTCCGTTTGGATTCCAATCGAGTGCGTATACTTCATCTGCATGGCCAGGTAACGTCTCCTTGGCCCTTTTCCCTCCTGGCATCTCCCACAACTTTGCAGTGCTATCTTTCGACGCAGTGATCAAGTAACGAGAGTCGTTACTCCATGCTACTTGATAAACTGCACCGACATGGCCATGCAAAGTTGACAAAAAGTCACCGCTCTTTCCATTCCAGATCTTTGTCTTTTTGTCAAATGAAGCACTCGCGAAATATCTTCCATCAGGTGAGAAAACAATGTGATTCACTGCTTGCTGGTGACCTGTGAGTCTCTTGATTGGATGTTTGCTATCTTTAGGATGCCACAGAAATAATGTGAAATCGTCACTTCCTGATACCATTCTTTCTGGTTCTGCAGCTTTGAAGGCATTGTATTTCTCAATTGCTGCTTGATGTGCTTCGTCGTCAGATGCAAATTTTGTACACCTGTGATCGAATGGACCTGTACGGCAAACGTAATCGCAAGAAAGGGCGAGAGTGTTCACTCTGTGACCATGTCCTTTGAATGTTCGAACCAACTTTCCAACATCTTTTGTGTCGGTTCCCTCGACGCACCATGCCTTTATAGATCTATCTCTACTTGCACTGTACAATAGACCTTCTCCACCCCTTTTGAAAGAGAGACACACGAAAATGAGTCCAACAATAAATATATGTGACCAAAAGATCTGTTCATGCGCATAGATGTAATAACTCACCATTTGACACATTCTACGCTGTCCAAGTGACCAGCAAGAGTTGCAATGCATCTCTTGGTTCTTGCATGCCAAATCTTGACAAGGGAGTCTTTGCTGGCTGTTGCCAAGCGATCACATTCTTTATTCATATGCATTGGTTCCCAGGCAATACTTGTGATATGTTTCGAATGCGCCTTTATTGTGGACACTGCTTTTCCCTTTAGAGGATCCCACAAAATGAGGACTCCGTTCTTATCTGCAGATGCAAACCTTTTTCCATCTGGAGACCATGCCGTACAAAGCACGTGATTCCTGTGTCCGTGGCATGTAAACCTTGGAAGACAAGTATTGACATCCCAGAACCTTACAGTGGTATCACCTCCACCTGAAGCAAGATGCCGCCCGTCTGGACTGTACGACACATGAAGAATGGCTTCAGTATGCCCAGGCATCGTATCAGTACACCTGGTTACTGGACGAACCCGAAATACTGCTAGAGGCTGATATGTCAACGCAATGACGTCTTCAGTACCCAAATCGTGTTCAATAATTAAGTTCGCAAGTGTAGTGGTGACCTCGATGTCATCCTCTACTCCATTACGCGTCACTTTAGCGTAAAAGGAGTATGGAGTTTTGTTCTGTTCGTCATCCTCGTCGGGGTTCAAAAGAGAGTGCACGAGAGAAGACATGGCATCAACATCCGAATTTGTTGGGATATCAATAAGGTTTCCAACTTCTTCGCCTTCTCTATTCTTGAACTGGACGACGACACTTGATGGCAGTTCCTTTTCTGCGTCGTCTTCTCCATCTGTGGATTTCTTGTATCGTTTGTGTGCATGTGAGTATCTGTATCCAAGATTGTTGGGATTTTGACTACCAACAAGACTTCCCGCCCACGCAATTCCTCCAGCATTCTTATTTACACTCATTTCTTATCTGGGTTCTGTTTCTATGCGTTGTGCAGTGAAATGTGATAGTGTTGTACCGATACACGTGTTTACTTGAAACAAAGCTTGCTTTTGTTCTTTGTTATTGTTATTTGTTATTTCTCTGGAGAATGACTGGTGGTGCCTACAGAGCCTTAATTAATTTTAACGCGCGAAACAATGATTCGAAATTTCAATTTCAAAAAAACTTTTTTCATTTTCGAATTTCTTCCCAATTCTGAGTAGCTTACTCTCTTACTGTTATTGTGTTCTCTGTGAGCCGTGATAAGAATGATTCAAACAATGTCATTGCCGTTGGTATTTCTATGCCTCCTTTGGTCGATAGGGAATGCGGAGGTTATTTTCCAGCAGCGCGTAACCTTTTCCGACAAAACCACAGCAACACTCGTAATCGAGAAAGGTGAAGATCCCGTAGATGTTCTGTTTCATTTCTGCTTCAAATACGAGATCGATAAGGTGCAAAGAAGAAACTTGCAAGAAAAAATTTGCAACAATGTCCTGTGTACTAGGTCGCTGGCAAAAGTATGGAGCACACCGGTATTTGATGGAGAGAAATACTTGGATCATTTCATTCTTTTTGAGGATGCTGAGCCCATTGATGCCATCCACCAGTTTGTAAAAGACAACGAGCTCGAAATAGGTTACAGACGCGCTATTCTTGCAGAGGCATGTAATATCGTAGATTGTGTGCGAGAGAAGCCTTGTAAGTTGTGCATTAATACCATGTTGATATTTTCTTGTTGTTGATTTGTTTGGTTGGTGCTTCCTTCTGTTAAGCTGGACTGATAACGCGCTAACTAATTTCTCATCAAACCTTTCTTACAGTGATTTGGGAAAAATCGATTAAAGTGGATGCGCATACGGTTCAGGTTCAAGTGTTGGAAGGAGAGGAAGTTGCTGATAAGATTTTTGCTGCACTGCTGCCTTATTCTGTTCCATCTCAAGGTCGAAGGAAAGTCATGGCACTCGCAATGACAGACGGTGTTCTATTCTCCAGAGATCATGCGCACATTCTTTCAGAGTCGATCGTTATTAATGATACTGATAAACGAGATCTCAATTTATTTGACGATGGCAGTGAAGCGATTGATTCCGTCTACAAGTTTTGTGAAATGAATGGCCTTGAACACAGGTTTCAAGAGATTGCCAACTCGGTCATGCCAAGGGTATGCAAACTGCTACAGTGCCAACGAATGAAACCAGCTGTTTATTCACATGAAATTATGAACAAAGATGGGGCACTAGTGGGAACGATCGAGGTTTATTTGAACGAAGAGCCCGTTGACGCAGTACACCGTTTCGCTGTCATGCATGGGTTGGATGTTCAGTTCAGAGATAGTCTAGCGAGGGAGGTGTGCAAGAAAATAGTTTGTAAGAGGACCCTGCCTGTTGTGTATACAAAAGATATTAATGACGAAAGTGGGAAATTGCTTGGAGCTGTCAAGGTTATTGAAGGTGAAGAGGTGATTGACGCTGCGGTTCGATTCTTGCGTCAAACAAAGGTTGACGTAGATGAAATTTCTTTCAAAAATTATCTCCTTGGGGATGCATGTAAACATAAGCTTCTAAAGTGCAGTAGGAATGTTGCGCATGTGCTCGATAAGACTTTGGTAGACGAGAAAGGTGATGATATCGGACGCTTGGTCATCCGTGAAAACGATGAAGCAGTTGATGTGATTTATCAGTTTTGCAAAGAAAAGGAATGTGGGCATGAACTGTTGATGCATATAATCAATGTAGTATGCGATTCTGAGCTTGTCAGTTGCAACCGAAGGACACCTGTGACGTTTTCATTGCCATTAACTGGTCCTGACGGCGATGTCATTGGAAAATTAGGAATCCAGTTGAACGAAGAGCCAGCAGATGCAGTGTATCGATTTTTTGCGATCCATGGATTATTCGAGCGAAATTGGAACCTTGAACATGTGATTAATCAAATCTGCGAACTTGGTCAGGTGGATTGTGCAAGGAAGAAAGCGTTGAAATATTATGCAGAAACGTTCATGATGGGAGACGTTGATGTTGGTCCTCTGCTTATATGGGAAAATCAAGAAGTGATCGACATCCTTTATCAGTTAACGATTATCCATAACCTCACTCTTGGTGATCAGATGGAATCATTCAGCAAAATCTGCACCCAACGGGATGTATACTGCGAACGCAGCCGTGCCATAGTGTATGAGTTGAAGGATATTACAAAGCAAGATTTCGAAAAGTTCGGAAATGAAACTTGCTTTAGAAAGTACATGAGCTGGAAGTTTCTAACTTCAGTTGCTGACTCGTATATCGGGTCAAAATTGAGCAGTTTTGCGCTCAACGAATCTTTTGAAAGGGTACGTCACTTCTAAATGCGTTTGCCAAATCATTTGTTGTCAAATCATGCTTTTAACAATGACAAACATAGTTTGTGATGCATCCACTCTTTTCGACCCTCTCTCTGGTATCCATTATGTGCTTGGCCTGTACGATGCTCAGCCACGCAACGCAGCTAATGCGAATACACGTTGGACATAAAATTGCTATCTACGGATCAACGTTTCTTCTTGTGTGCCTGGTGCAATCGATTTTTGTTGAACCCGGCAACCAACTCGACCATCTGATGCATATCCATGAGGGACGACTTCCTGATTTACAAATTTTTGAGGGTCAAGAACCCGCTGATGCCATTCTAGAATGGGCTAAGCTGGCTGCTAAAGATCACCACCCAATTGTCAGGGAGCCAATACACTGGGATTTGCTTGAAAAGACGTGTTTGGAAATAAAGAGTGTAAAATGCAAAAGGAAGAGAGCTTGGGAACACCTAGATATGGGTAAAATTACAGTGAATGGACAGCAGTACGAAATTGATTTCTTCAATCCGGCCGTAGATCCAAAATCGGCACATTTGTGCGGCTCTGATCTCGTAGAATCGCAGTTCTGTGTCACCAAGGTGGCGCACAGAACTTGTGCAAGGATCGTCCCTCCTCTACCAAATTGCGAGGAGGATTTGATTGGTCATATTTCAAAGGAGCTTAATCAAATCAACTTGAAACGATTGGAGCAGAAGGATGTCTACACGAAATTTCAATTGGCCATGGATGCTCCTCATGGCGAGATATTTCCAGCAGCGGCTTCGATTATAAAGTCAAGAGGAATGAACATATCCCCATTCAAGCGCGTGGACAATGGAACGGATACGTATCCAAAGTGGGATAGACATACCACAGAAGCGTTCCAAATTATGGACAGTCATCACAAAGTGAAAGATCTCGATAGTAGGGTTTGGTACGACAAACCTTGCACTCCTTACTTTGGAGGTGCCATGTGCGCGAAGACGGATGCTGAAGGAAACATGATCATTGAAGTTTGAGGTTTTGAAAAGTAGTATATTTATAAAATTACGCACATTATTAGTTATCACATGTGACAAAACTGAGTTAGAACTATAGAATGCAACCTTTAAACGGATTCATGCCTAGGATATTGCTCAGCTAGTTGTGGAGAATTTCTACTTCCAGCAGAACTTGGTAATGTCAACGGCAACATCGGAAACTTCTCTTCGCTTGGAGAAGAAGGTCCATTGAATACACGTTCAGCCTTTAATGAAGGCCTTTCTGATGAGATGGGCGATGAATTCATATTCATTTGTTCAGCGAAGGAATTAGTAGGAGAGGATACATTCGAAAGAACGATATTGAACGCTGCGCCTTTTTGGCTGTCATGCATGGGTTGGATGTTCAGTTCAGAGATAGTCTAGCGAGGGAGGTGTGCAAGAAAATAGTTTGTAAGAGGACCCTGCCTGTTGTGTATACAAAAGATATTAATGACGAAAGTGGGAAATTGCTTGGAGCTGTCAAGGTTATTGAAGGTGAAGAGGTGATTGACGCTGCGGTTCGATTCTTGCGTCAAACAAAGGTTGACGTAGATGAAATTTCTTTCAAAAATTATCTCCTTGGGGATGCATGTAAACATAAGCTTCTAAAGTGCAGTAGGAATGTTGCGCATGTGCTCGATAAGACTTTGGTAGACGAGAAAGGTGATGATATCGGACGCTTGGTCATCCGTGAAAACGATGAAGCAGTTGATGTGATTTATCAGTTTTGCAAAGAAAAGGAATGTGGGCATGAACTGTTGATGCATATAATCAATGTAGTATGCGATTCTGAGCTTGTCAGTTGCAACCGAAGGACACCTGTGACGTTTTCATTGCCATTAACTGGTCCTGACGGCGATGTCATTGGAAAATTAGGAATCCAGTTGAACGAAGAGCCAGCAGATGCAGTGTATCGATTTTTTGCGATCCATGGATTATTCGAGCGAAATTGGAACCTTGAACATGTGATTAATCAAATCTGCGAACTTGGTCAGGTGGATTGTGCAAGGAAGAAAGCGTTGAAATATTATGCAGAAACGTTCATGATGGGAGACGTTGATGTTGGTCCTCTGCTTATATGGGAAAATCAAGAAGTGATCGACATCCTTTATCAGTTAACGATTATCCATAACCTCACTCTTGGTGATCAGATGGAATCATTCAGCAAAATCTGCACCCAACGGGATGTATACTGCGAACGCAGCCGTGCCATAGTGTATGAGTTGAAGGATATTACAAAGCAAGATTTCGAAAAGTTCGGAAATGAAACTTGCTTTAGAAAGTACATGAGCTGGAAGTTTCTAACTTCAGTTGCTGACTCGTATATCGGGTCAAAATTGAGCAGTTTTGCGCTCAACGAATCTTTTGAAAGGGTACGTCACTTCTAAATGCGTTTGCCAAATCATTTGTTGTCAAATCATGCTTTTAACAATGACAAACATAGTTTGTGATGCATCCACTCTTTTCGACCCTCTCTCTGGTATCCATTATGTGCTTGGCCTGTACGATGCTCAGCCACGCAACGCAGCTAATGCGAATACACGTTGGACATAAAATTGCTATCTACGGATCAACGTTTCTTCTTGTGTGCCTGGTGCAATCGATTTTTGTTGAACCCGGCAACCAACTCGACCATCTGATGCATATCCATGAGGGACGACTTCCTGATTTACAAATTTTTGAGGGTCAAGAACCCGCTGATGCCATTCTAGAATGGGCTAAGCTGGCTGCTAAAGATCACCACCCAATTGTCAGGGAGCCAATACACTGGGATTTGCTTGAAAAGACGTGTTTGGAAATAAAGAGTGTAAAATGCAAAAGGAAGAGAGCTTGGGAACACCTAGATATGGGTAAAATTACAGTGAATGGACAGCAGTACGAAATTGATTTCTTCAATCCGGCCGTAGATCCAAAATCGGCACATTTGTGCGGCTCTGATCTCGTAGAATCGCAGTTCTGTGTCACCAAGGTGGCGCACAGAACTTGTGCAAGGATCGTCCCTCCTCTACCAAATTGCGAGGAGGATTTGATTGGTCATATTTCAAAGGAGCTTAATCAAATCAACTTGAAACGATTGGAGCAGAAGGATGTCTACACGAAATTTCAATTGGCCATGGATGCTCCTCATGGCGAGATATTTCCAGCAGCGGCTTCGATTATAAAGTCAAGAGGAATGAACATATCCCCATTCAAGCGCGTGGACAATGGAACGGATACGTATCCAAAGTGGGATAGACATACCACAGAAGCGTTCCAAATTATGGACAGTCATCACAAAGTGAAAGATCTCGATAGTAGGGTTTGGTACGACAAACCTTGCACTCCTTACTTTGGAGGTGCCATGTGCGCGAAGACGGATGCTGAAGGAAACATGATCATTGAAGTTTGAGGTTTTGAAAAGTAGTATATTTATAAAATTACGCACATTATTAGTTATCACATGTGACAAAACTGAGTTAGAACTATAGAATGCAACCTTTAAACGGATTCATGCCTAGGATATTGCTCAGCTAGTTGTGGAGAATTTCTACTTCCAGCAGAACTTGGTAATGTCAACGGCAACATCGGAAACTTCTCTTCGCTTGGAGAAGAAGGTCCATTGAATACACGTTCAGCCTTTAATGAAGGCCTTTCTGATGAGATGGGCGATGAATTCATATTCATTTGTTCAGCGAAGGAATTAGTAGGAGAGGATACATTCGAAAGAACGATATTGAACGCTGCGCCTTGCGGCGAGGATGGTGACTTTTGTAGCTGCGATGGGACTGCAACATGCGGTGGCACACCGTACGCAGAGGAAGGTTTCTTCTCTTCTGCATTTGAATTATTCTCCCCTTCAGCGTGTAGGCGCTTCCAAACTCTAGCAAAGAATGCCTTTTGTGAACCAGTCTTGAGCTTCGCCGTATGTTCTTTTCTAAGTGTTTTGAGTTGAGCCAAGTCCTCCTTCAAATCTGATGGGATTGCTTTGCATTCCATCATGTGCGTGTGCACGCTTACGAAGTTGGACTCCACAGCATTAACGGATGACCAGAAGAACTTTCTTCCGTCCACTTTTCCAGCACAATGTTTACACTCAACTCCTATGCAACCTACGTCTTTTAGGCGACGTTTGTTGCGGTCGGCTTCAGTGAACCTGCACGGCTGAAGTTGATTCATTACCACGTAAATAAATTCAGCAATTTCATCCTGGTCCTCGGGAAGAACAAGAGGTTTAGAAGCAGTTGTAACATCATTAGCAACCTGAGCTAAGATATCCAAAGACACAGCTTTCTCTAGAGGAACACTGGGATCGCGTGCAAAGCGGATGCCATTTGATGTATCGACCAATCCACGCTTTTTGGCAGACGTAACCCAGTACTGACGAGTTGCGAGGCCCTTGGAACCCTTGGTACTTGCTCTCTGTAACTCCAAAAATTTCTGCTTTACATCGTGAGGTATCATCTTACACTCTCCAACGTGAAACCGTTGAATGTCAGCAACGGACTGATAGATTCTCCCAATTGAAAATGGGAAGCAAACTGCCCTATTTGATCGTTCTTTTGCAGGCAAATGATAGCAATGGACGCATCCAATACCAACTTGCCCAGCAACCACTGAGAAAGTAGTGGGGGTGCGGACTGCAATGTCTTCGGCAGTTGCAGAAAATGCATATACATTTTCTCTCAAGAAGCAACGCAAGGGGCTGAGGGCATTTTTATCTTCAGGGCATGATAAAGAAGTTTTTCCTTCGAAGGTTGGAATGTCGTCTCTGATGCTTGCGGATTCTGAAGTGCTAATTTTACCTGAACTCCCAGCTGACGCCCCACTCAAACTTAGATCCATCGATAGAGAGAATGACATGTTGTGAGATGGCATTCTATCCAACGCGCGATTCCTTCCGTCAGCCATTAGCTTCTGGTGGGTGGAGATTTCTTGCTTCATGGGCGCGCTGCGAGAATTTCCTGTAATCGGAGGCATATCTCCAGGAGTGACGCTTGTCACAGCAGAATCGGTAGTCTCCCTGCAGAAACGGATGCCGTGACCTCCATCGACCATACCCATTCTATTTGCAGCCTGAACAAAATATTGCATGGTGGTTCCGGTACTTCTTGCATTGGTAGCTTTTAGCTGCTCAAGCTTCATCTTGAATTCAGGAGGCACAAATCTACATGCTTTGAAATGATCAAGCTTCATGTCAATTACTGTGCGGTAAATACGTTTGATTGACGAAGGGAAACATACTGCTCTCTTGACCTTTTCAGACTGATGGGTTGCAACTCGACAATGGATGCAGCGCAGACCAACTTGACCCACAACAACAGGCCGCTTTCTTCCAGGGGCAGGGGCCTTCACATCTGCATCAGTCGCGATGAATACCTCAATATTTTCTCTGACAATACAGAGAGTCTCACTCAAAGAGATTTTGTCTTCGGGAAGGGAGAGAAGCAAAATACCAGTTGCCGTTCTCATCGATGTAGTCAGCCCATCAGGACCTGTCTCGATGACAGCAGACTGAAGGTGACGACCAGTGTATTCTCTTGGCTGTTGTTCGATAGGAGGACGGTTGCCATATGAAGCTTCAGGATAAGGTCTATTATCAGACCATGTTTCATACTGCGGAGGGCGGGAATGCATTGCTGGATGCTCATACCTGGAAGAGTTAGAAGGGGGGTACTCTTCGTAACGATTCCAACCGTTGGAAGCAGGAGGCGTGCCACGGCGTGCGGGAGAATTATGTTCCTCGGGGTCCCCTCTCCTTGACGATGGATACTGCTGATAAGGAGCACTTCCCTCTTGCCAGTACCTTGGTTGTACCTCTTGATTGTATTCAGGCACACGGCGGCTCAACTGATCACTGAATGGACCAAAACGATCTTCGGGATGAAGAGGCTGACAATACTGGGAGTTCGCAGGCGTCCTGTCATTGTAGCTGTTTGGAGGAGCAAACTGATCGCTCTGGGAGCCATGACCTCCTCCCCTGCCGAAAGTATGCTCCCGAGAAGAGGGATAACGTTCCTGAGGAGGTGCTTGTCCTCTTGATGTTTTGACTGGAGGTGTATGCGACCCAGAACTCTGCTGTCTCTCGACTTTTTCTTCTTTAATTGAAGACATCTTGACGCTAGACCTTCTCCCAGGTCCATGCCAATCGTTGTAACAATAGCGCACGTCTAGAGAAGACTGGTCATCTTGAGGTGGAGTGTTACCAGAAGACCAAGACTGGAAAATACGAAGTCCTTCTGCTGAACCCCTTGAATCCATAAATCTTGGCATATCGATAGCTTCATCACGGCTAAACGTACGAGAGTGAATTGGAGACAGAGGAGTGAAACTCTTCATGAGAGCAACAGAATCAGAAAAGTTGTTATTGGAACGTGCTCTCTTGGGTGGGAGAAGTGCATTGATGCTGTCGTCTGAAGATTGGTTACTGATTAGTCTTGGACCTTCGGGTGTTGAAGGGTCAGCCTTCCTCTTTCCGTTGGTAACTGGGGCGTTCCTGAAAGGCGGGGACCCGGGTTGCGTTGGTTGTTGGTATTGATAGGGCATGCGATCTGCAGGACGATGGAATCGATGAGCAGGAGGCTGACGCATATGTTCTGATCCACCATGAGGATAGTTTTGAGTATATCCACGGCCAGGGGAGGGTCCGTCACGTGAATAAGAATTGTAATGATGTCCATTATCTGCCCTGCGGTCATCGGTCCTGGATGATCCTTCTCTCCTCTCTACAGGCTGATACGTTTCATATTCCCTTCCATCATTTTGAACATAATAAGTCTCGTAGTGTCCAGCCTTGTTAGGTCTAGAGAAGCTGTGGTCTCTTTGAACCATCTTATCTTTTGAGTGAGAAGTAGCTGCCATAGATGGATCGGACTGCCTATAAGAACGGTGGGAGCGAGATCCTTGTGAGGACTGATCACTGCTATCATGCGGCCCATTCCTCATCGAAGGGTAAGGCGGGTGAAACACAGCAGGAACTGAAGCGCTAAGTGAATGACCTTCGCCTTGATTATTGCCATTGTTACCGTTTGAAGGGTTTTCAACAGAAGCCATCTGTAGAGAGACGAAGGATGAATGAATGAGGTGATGCTTTTGAGAATCTTTGGATGGGAAATGAATTCAATCCACTTACCTTCACAGCTGATACTCTATCTTAGATACGGTTTATTATTCTAGTTCTTCAATACTCAGAAGGCTTGTTGGTATTGCTTAATTGTCAACGTTGATGCGTTGCTTTATGAAGTTGTAAGTGCGCTGATCTTCTGCCTTTGGTAAAGATGTGACTCTGGTCTTGCATTAGATTTAAATTTACATTAGTTTAGATAAAGGGCAATAATGAAGAGCGTTGCTTATGCGTTGAGAGAGTGTTTTTATGAAAAAAATAGCCAGAGTCAATCCAGTTTTGTGAAAATCGAGCCAGAGTCCAGCCGTTGAATAATGTGCCTCGGCGGAATTCTCAAATGTGATTCATTCTTCAGAAAGGATTAAAACAGTTTGAATCCTTTCCTTCCCTTCTTCTTTCTTCTCTCAATTGCATTTCAAGTAAATTGAAAATAACAGAGCCACCACGACGAACGACGAGCCACGAGTGTAGTTATACAAGTAGGTACAAGTACTTGTAGTGCTACTGCTGTATTCAATATAATATCGGAAGAGGCTTCAAAGGTTACAAACGCTCTATTTACCTGCCTGAACAATTTGTAATAGAAAATCTTCCCCATTGATTCTGCCTTGAAATATTTTGGACAGCTCCGCAAGAATAAAAATTAGAAATTAGTGAACCCTTTCCCAAAGAGATACCATGGATTTCAGACAGGAAGGTCCCAAGATTGCTGCAGTCATTCGAGGCAAAGCACCAGCCACCTGCATGTCCTATTGTCAAGACGGATCCCACATATTTGTGACTTCAGAATCTGATTCTCGACTTCGCGTGGTAGATTGCCAACGAGGAGTTTCGGACAAACCCGCCTTGAAATTTGAAAGAGATGGTGTTAGGCTTGTTCAGTCTACGTAAGTTTTCTGTTTTCTCAAATCTTTAATCAACATGCCCAGCGAGATATCTTTGTACTCATCTCATGTATTATTCTTTTGTATGATATGTTATAATACCCCCTACGTTCAACGTGTACCTCTATAATCTCCATACTCGTAGACATCATAATCAAAGTTTGTTGTACACTGGATCTGAAAAAGATAAGATACAAAACGTTGGACAGAGACATGCCATCAACTATCTTTCCCTACACGACAATAAAATACTACGTCAGTTTCGAGGGCATTCGGGCGAAGTAACGAGCATATCAATGAGCCCTGTTGATGATTCCTTCCTGACTAGCTCAAAGGACGGATCGATTCGATTGTGGGATTTGAAGCAAGCGGGATCTTTAGCATCGATGGATATGCCCAAGAGTGGAAAAGGCATGATGATGGACTTCAATGGATGTCCACTCGCTGCATATGATAGCACAGGGTTGGTTTTTGGAATTACCGCGCCTCTAGAAGCAAATGCTGGTCATGTAAGTATATTCAAAATAGTGTTGAATACAATGGTTTGGGTTCACGGTCAATATGACAAGCTGGATGCGTGTGACTGTTTAGTGCGAAATAATCGCATATTGATGGGTCGACCTCGCTAACTCTCGACGATTGTCCTTGCCATCACCTTAGGTTGTTCATTTGTATGACGCGAGACAGTACGGTAGTGGAGCATTCTCTGAAATGAAACTTGATTCGAATACATTACTGAACGCAGTACAAAGCAAGGGTCAGACAGCGCAGCCGCATATTGCTTCAGAGCTTAGCAGAGCGAGATGGACAAGCATGAATTTTAACAAATCTGGGAAACAAATCTTGATAACGACAGAGGTAGGATTGGTTCTCATGGTGGATGGGTATGATGCACAAATTGTGACCCATGTTTTCTCTGCGGAGGGTACGAATGGACCGGGTTCTCAGAGTACAAAGCCTGCATCGGCATGTTTTAGTTCCGATGATCAAACAGTTCTTATTGGGAATGAAGATGGTTCAATAAGTTGTTATGATGCAGTCAGTGGTTTGATTGTGAAGAAGCTGGAGGGTCACGTTGGACATGTTGGATACATTGCAAGCAATCCCAAATATGCTCAAATTGCGAGTGCATGTACAAATGTAGCTCTTTGGCAGTGGTGAGAAATAATTTTAAACCAGCATAAAAGTAGGGAGGGGACGCATAATAGTAGCATTTATCTTCAATCAGGTTAACGTGATTTATTTCTTCATTACTTCCGAAGGTCTTCTGATTGCCGATGCATGTTATAAGCACCATCTAACTTGAACTTGTCTTCCAATTTTTACCTATGTATGCTCAACCCCATTATCACATATGACATCCCAATCATTCACCTACTGAAATTGACTGATACCCGCCTGATTTTCTTTTTTCCATTTATTGATAGCTTCAGATGTTTGCGTTATCAGGTGATCCGTTTCACCCGTCAGATCCTCAATAGCAGCAGAAAGACTGTCCACCGGAGGAACTGTACTCGACGTAGTCTGAATCTTCAAATCAATCCTATGAATCAATGGGTGTGGATGAATATATCCCACAAACCTGACATTAGGATCACGGAGTAATTGCATTCTCAAGAGATTTGCGACAGTGTGATCTTCTTTGTTGAGTGTGAATGTTCCAGCGTTGCTGACTTTTGTGTCTGCGGCATATGTGATCTTTTGTTCGTCGTTGTCTTCGTCGAGAAGGAAGGATAGTGCGCGCTCGGGAGCATTCATTGTATTAAATATCTATAAATAATGTACTGTGCAGATGGGCAGATGCAAAAACAGTCTATGTGTAGTGTGTGCAAAGAGTATGTTCAACTGGCAACTGGCTCTGTGCTCTCTACCGGACCTTGGTAGTTGGTAGCTTCCTACCGACGGTACCTACGGTAGCTCTAGTAGCTAAGTAGCTACTGAGGTACCAGTAGTAAAACCTTGCCCTTCCTTCCTTGCTCTCTTCTATTTGGGGAGAGAAAGGAAAGGAAAAGGGAAATGAAGAGGGTTGCCTTTTGGATTCAAGAGTGGGGGCTGACTTTTTCCATGACTTTTTCCAAATCCCGACGAATCCGACACGGATGCGCCTGGGATTTAAAAAGTAGTGTTATTGAGTTTTTTTATACGGGACAAATACCTATGAATCCGACACAGAAGATGCGCCTGGCATTTAACTAGTGTTTTGAGGCTTTTTTGTACGGGAAAATTACCTACGAATCCCACACAGATAATGCGCCTGGAATTTAAATAGCCTATCCCTCTTTTCCCACCCCGCCTTTATAATAACGGTCGCGGGGGTGCATGAAGAGGAGTGAAGTTGCGATCGTGTTATAAGCAGAGATCTAGTAGTTAAGATAGATGCTTAGTGATAGGTGATTAGATTGTAAGGATACGAGCGATGTGATCGCCAATGAGTCCTTAGGGTACTCATAACCTCCCAATCCTACAGGGATAATATATCTCCGTTTAACAAGCTCCCGTGATAAGAACTGTAGGGACTCAAAATGACGAAATGGTCTTATTGTTGGAGATTAATCCTCTTTCGTACTCTTTATCCGATGTCGTTGAGACGTTGGATATCCTTTGGATGTTGAGTGAGGAAGAATCTGGTCTAGAGAATGTAGAATGTAA
>Ga0209712_10001968_pt1 | contig 17205 bp, 13 predicted proteins | sample ArcOceMetagenome_FD_187443 | JGI IMG/M metagenome (GOLD analysis project Ga0209712, IMG submission 187443) | Marine eukaryotic phytoplankton communities from Arctic Ocean - Arctic Ocean - Greenland ARC118M Metagenome (SPAdes) (version 2) | ecosystem: Environmental > Aquatic > Marine > Oceanic...
TGAGGCTATACTTATTCAGAATCGAGCTCTTTAAATACTCGCTTTGAGGCGTTCAGCAATATCTGTTTTTTCCCAAGGAAACTCTTCTCTTCCAAAATGTCCATAGGCTGCTGTTGCTTGATAGATAGGTCGTTCTAAGTCGAGCATCTTAATCAGCCCAAAAGGCCTAAGTTCGAAGTTATCACGCACCAGCTTAACCAATAATTCATTAGAAACCTTACCGGTTCCAAATGTCTCAATATTAATAGATGTTGGCTCTGCTATACCAATGGCATAAGACAACTGAATTTCACACCTATCGGCTAGTCCAGCTGCCACTATATTTTTTGCTACGTAACGTCCTGCATAAGCAGCTGATCTGTCCACCTTGGATGGATCTTTACCAGAAAATGCACCACCACCGTGTCTTGCCATACCACCATAGGTATCAACAATTATTTTACGACCGGTTAAGCCACAATCGCCCATCGGGCCCCCAATAACAAATCGACCTGTTGGGTTAATAAAAAATTTGGTCTTTTTACTCAGCCACTTTTCGGGTAACACAGGTTTAATAATTTCTTCCATCACGGCTTCGCGAAGATCTGCTGTGCTGATACTTTCATCGTGTTGGGTTGACAATACCACTGCATCGATGGCGACGGGTTGATTATTTTCGTAGATAAAAGTCACTTGGCTTTTTGCATCAGGTCTCAGCCAGGTTAGTGTGCCATTCTTACGTACCTCGGACTGACGTTTTACCAATCGGTGAGAATAAGTAATAGGTGCAGGCATCAACACATCTGTTTCATTACTTGCATAACCAAACATTAATCCTTGATCTCCAGCACCTTGTTCTTCTGGTGAGGTGCGGTCAACACCTTGGTTTATATCAGGAGATTGTTTGCCTATAGCATTTAATACGGCGCACGAGTCTGCATCAAATCCCATATCTGAATGTACATAGCCGATTTCTCTGACTGTTTTACGAGTTATTTCTTCTATATCCACCCATGCTGAAGTTGTGACTTCGCCACCCACTAACACCATACCGGTTTTGACAAAAGTCTCGCAAGCTACCCTTGCCTTAGGATCTTGGGCCAATATGGCGTCTAAAACTGCATCAGAAATTTGATCCGCAATTTTATCAGGATGTCCTTCAGATACAGATTCGGAAGTAAATAAATGTGAGGTCATAAAAGAGCCTTGCTTCAAAGTCATTGTTTGTATTAATGTACGCATTTTAACTATTCAATTGTAAAATGCCAGTATTTACTTCTAGACGTCCAAGCGTCTGTAAAATTTATTCTGCTAAGGTGTAAACAAAAGTGATATGAAAATGCCCATTCATGGAGTATTTAATATTGCAGTTAGTTGCTGGCTAATACAAAATGTACAGCTAACTTAGATATCTTTAGCATCCAGTTACGGATATTCATAATTATTGGATCAGTCAGGAGACCACATGTCGTCAACACGTCGAGAACTCGCCAACGCCATTCGCGCCCTTAGTATGGACGCCGTTCAACAAGCTAACTCAGGTCACCCAGGTGCACCTATGGGCATGGCTGATATTGCGCAAGTGTTGTGGGCAGATCATATGCAACATAATCCAAGTAATCCCGATTGGGCTAACAGAGATAGATTTGTATTATCTAACGGGCACGGCTCGATGTTGATCTATTCTCTATTACATCTGACCGGTTATGCATTACCAATCGAAGAGTTAAAAAATTTCCGTCAACTGCATTCTAAAACTCCGGGTCACCCAGAATATGGTTATGCTCCGGGTGTTGAAACTACCACTGGACCTTTGGGACAGGGGGTCAGCAACGCTGTGGGTATGGCGATTGCCGAAAAAACCTTAGCTGCACAGTTTAACCAACCAAATTTTGATGTGGTCGATCATTTCACTTATTGTTTCTTAGGCGATGGATGTTTGATGGAAGGTATTTCTCACGAAGTATGCTCTTTAGCGGGCACACTAGGCTTAGGTAAGTTAGTCGCATTTTGGGATGATAACGGCATTTCAATTGATGGTCATGTCGAAGGTTGGTTCACTGATAACACTCCGGCTCGTTTTGAAGCCTATGGATGGCAAGTAATTGCAAACGTAGATGGGCACGACTCTCAAGCTGTTGCTGATGCGATTGCAGCGGCTAAAGCTGAAACCTCCAAACCGACACTGATTTGTTGTAAAACAATTATAGGTTTTGGTTCGCCGAATAAATCAGGTACTCACAACTGTCACGGAGCTCCTCTAGGCCTAGAAGAAATTAAAGCCGCACGGGAATTTCTTAATTGGCCCCATGCTCCTTTTGACATTCCTGCAGATATTTATGCTGGCTGGGATGCAAAAGTATCGGGTGCAGAAAAAGAACAAGCTTGGAATGAAACGTTTGCTGCATACCAAAAGACACATCCTAAATTAGCAGCAGAGCTAATACGACGTTTATCTGGTGACTTACCTGCTGATTTTGTTGAAAAAGCAGATGCGTTTATTCAGCAATCACAAGACAAATCCGAAAATGTGGCTAGCCGTAAAGCCTCGCAAAATTCAATTGAAACCTTTGCCACTTTGTTACCTGAAGTGTTAGGTGGTTCAGCTGATTTAGCCGGCTCTAATCTTACTATCTGGTCTGGAACTAAAGGTATTTCAGCTGACGATGCCAGCGGTAATTATATATATTATGGTGTGCGTGAGTTCGGTATGAGTGGCATCATGAATGGAATTGGACTTCACGGTGGATTTCGTCCATTTGGTGCCACCTTCTTAATGTTTATGGAATATGCGCGCAACGCAGTGCGTATGGCGTCATTGATGGGTATTCCAAATATATTTGTTTATACCCATGACTCTATTGGTCAAGGTGAAGACGGTCCTACTCATCAACCTATCGAGCAGGTAGCTAACTTACGTCTTACTCCAAATTTAGATACATGGCGCCCTTGTGATGCGGCAGAAACTGCGGTTGCGTGGAAGTCTGCGCTAGTAAGAAAAAATGGCCCATCTGCATTAATATTTAGTCGCCAAGGTTTACCTGCTCAACCACGCAATGCCAAACAATTATCTCATGTTGCTAAAGGGGGTTACGTATTAAAAGATTGTACAGGCATACCTGATGTTATCTTAATTGCTACAGGCTCTGAAGTAGGTATTACCGTTGAAGCTGCCGAACAATTGTCTGTTTTGGGTATGGCCGTGCGTGTAGTGTCTATGCCAAGTACTTCCGTTTTTGATAAGCAAGACGCCGATTACCGAGAGTCTGTATTACCAAAGTCAGTAACTAAACGTGTAGCGGTCGAAGCAGCTCATGTGGATTTTTGGCATAAATATGTTGGATTGGGCGGTGCGGTTGTAGGGATGTCCACTTTTGGTGAATCTGCACCCGGTGCGGCATTGTTGAAATACTTTGGTATAACATCAGACGCAGTGGTTGAAACTGTAAAAGGTTTAAACTAAAGCTTGTTGAATACAAAATGGCGCTTTTTAGCGCCTTTTTTCTACTATTAGATAAAACAGTTACAGGTGAGTCTGCTCACCTGTAACTGAAATGAAAGAGTCTTATGTTACGTATCGCAATTAATGGTTTTGGTCGAATTGGACGTAATGTTGTCAGAGCATTGTATGAAACTGGGCGTAATCGTCACTTACAAGTGGTTGCTATTAATGAGTTGGCAGAGCCTGAGGGAATTGCACATTTGTTGAAATACGACACTTCCCATGGTCGTTTTGCTTTTTCTGTGGAGCTAAAGCAAGACAAGTTGATGGTGGCAGGCGATGAAATTCAGCTATTACACCAAGCGCAAATTAATAATTTGCCGTGGCAACAACTTGATATTGATTTGGTGCTTGAATGTTCTGGTGTTTACAACGATAGAGCTGCCGGTCAAGCTCATCTTGATCAAGGCGCAAAAAAGGTTTTGTTTTCCCAGCCTTGTGGCTCTGACTTAGATGCCACTGTGATTTACGGAATAAATGACCATCAGTTGCATGCGGATGACTTAATCGTCTCTTGTGGCTCTTGTACTACCAATTGTATTGTGCCAGTTATACAAGTGCTTGATGATGCTTTTAATGTACTCAGTGGCACTATCACCACTATTCATTCATCAATGCACGATCAGCAAGTTATTGATGCATATCATCCTGATTTACGTCGCACACGAGCTGCTAGCCAATCGATTATTCCTGTGGATACTAAACTTGCAATCGGTATTGAAAGAATATTACCCAAGTTTGCTGGCAAATTTGAGGCTATAGCTGTTCGAGTGCCGACCATCAATGTCACGGCTATGGACTTGAGTGTCACTTTAGAGAAGCATGTTTGCATCAATGAAGTTAACCAAACGCTAAAACAAGCTAGAAAGGGGCGTTTAGAGGGGATTTTGGACTACACTGAAGAGCCTCTAGTGTCAGTTGATTTTAACCACGATCCCCATTCTTGTATAGTCGACGGCAGTCAGACACGAGTGAGTCATAAGCAGTTGGTAAAAACCTTAGTCTGGTGTGATAACGAATGGGGGTTTGCCAATAGAATGATCGATACCGCTATAGCCATGACCTCGTTTGACACAAATTAAAATTAAATTCTGAAGTTATTATTATAAGGTGAATTATGTCAATATTGAAAATGACCGAGCTGGATTTAGTCGGTAAAAGAGTACTAATACGTCAAGACTTAAATGTGCCAGTAAAAGATGGCAAAATTACCTCTGACGCACGGATTCGAGCATCATTGCCCACCATTAAAGCAGCAGTAGAAGCGGGTGCGAAAGTCATGGTGATGTCACATTTAGGACGCCCAACTGAAGGCCAGTACTCTGAAGAGTTTTCGTTACAGCCTGTAGTCAATTATTTGCAAGAAAATACCAAGCTTAATGTGCGCTTAGTTAAAGATTATATAACGGGTATTGAAGCCAATGTTGGCGAAGTGTTGATCTTAGAAAACGTTCGCTTTAATGTCGGCGAAAAGGAAGATAATGAAACCTTAGCTAAACAATATGCCGCATTATGTGACATATATGTTATGGATGCTTTCGGTACTGCCCATCGGGCGCAGGCTTCAACACATGGTGTGGGTATATTTGCGCCAGTAGCATGCGCTGGACCTTTACTTTCGGGTGAACTTGATGCACTAGGTAAAGCACTACACAATCCGAGGCGTCCATTGGTTGCTATAGTTGGTGGGTCAAAAGTATCAACCAAATTAACAGTATTAGATGCCTTATCTAAAATTGCTGATCAGTTAGTAGTCGGTGGTGGCATATCAAACACCTTTGTCGCAGCCCGTGGTTACAACGTTGGGCGGTCGTTACATGAAGCTGACTTAATCCCAGAAGCTAAACGCTTAATGGACTCATTGGATATCCCTAAGACAGTAGATGTGCGCGTAGGCAAAAACTTTTCTGAGTCAGAGCCTGCTGTAATAAAAGACGTCAGCGAAGTGCAAGATGATGAAGAGATAATGGATTATGGTCCACAAACAGCTGAAAACGTGGCAGCAATTTTAAAAGGTGCTAAAACTATCCTATGGAATGGCCCTTGTGGTGTTTTTGAATTTGATAATTTTGCCAAAGGCACAGAAGTGGTGGCCCGTGCTATTGCTGACAGCGATGCATTTTCAATTGCCGGCGGCGGTGATACTCTGGCAGCAATTGATAAATGGGATTTAAGTAATAAAATTACTTATATTTCCACTGGTGGAGGAGCTTTCCTTGAATTTGTTGAAGGTAAAGTATTACCTGCTGTTGCGATGTTAGAAGCCAGAGCGGCTGAGTAGTTAATTGATGTAAAATCTTTAAAATCTAATAACGAGAAGGGCTATAGCTCTCGATGTATACCTCAAACCCTACGAGCCGCTGTGCGCATCGGTTTTCAACACAATAAAAAAGGACCGTTGCACATGGCACCACAAGCCCAACAAGATATGTTTACAAAAATTAACGAGCAAAATGGATTTATCGCTGCATTAGACCAAAGTGGTGGCAGCACACCTAAAGCCTTAAGTCTGTATGGTATAGATGAGTCTGAGTATCAAGGCGACGAAGAAATGTTTGCCAAAGTACATGAAATGCGAACCCGCATTATCACTTCAAGTGTGTTTACCGGTGAGCGTTTATTAGGCGCGATTTTGTTTGAAGATACTCTGGACAGAGATATTTTAGGTCAAAGTACTTCTAGTTATTTATGGAACGTCAAACACGTTGTTCCTTTTTTGAAAGTCGACAAAGGTTTAGAAGCTGAAGTTAATGGGACGCAGCTTTTAAAAGCGATACCTGACTTAGATAATTTGTTGGCTAAAGCGCATGCCCAAAATGTGTTTGGGACTAAAATGCGGTCTGTGGTTAAGTTAGCAAACACTGTGGGTATTGAGGCTATCATTGCGCAGCAATTTGCGGTGGCTAAACAAATTCTAGCAGTAGGCCTTATGCCAATTCTTGAGCCTGAAGTTGATATTCACAGCCCTGAAAAAGTGGCTGCTGAAGTTTTGCTTAAAGCGTCAATCCTTAAACATTTAGACAATTTAGCGTCCGGTCAGCAAGTGATGTTAAAACTGACGTTGCCTGATATAGCTAACTTTTATCAAGACCTAGTTAATCATCCTAAAGTGTTAAAAGTTGTCGCACTATCCGGTGGTTATTCAAGAGAAGAGGCTAACAACAGATTGACAGAAAATAATGGGATAATTGCAAGTTTCTCTCGGGCACTATCTGAGGGGCTAAGCGCTAAACAAAGCGATGCCGAGTTTGATGCCACTATGGACTCTTCTATCGAAAGCATTTATCAAGCCTCTAAAAGTTAATTTTATTTTGCGATAAAAATAGCTGGGTATTGACCCAGCTATTTTTACTCACAAGACAGACTGATTAAGTTATTGTTTATCTCATGCAGCCTCCAACAGAAGAGAAATGTTAAAGATGGCCAATGTCTGCCTCTCCCTTTGTTTAAAAAACTTGCGGTGATATTTAGAGTTGAAACTGGATATTTAGTTTCTGATAGTATTAAACATATCGAAGGTTTTTATTAATTTTCCAAAAAAGAAGTTGCCAGTTTAGACCCCAATTTTGTGCGCTGAGTCATCACTCCCCATTACGATAAAGCATTATTCGAAACAGAATATAAAACGAATAACAAACGTCTTGATCATGACAAAGCTGAAAAATACTGAAGAGTGTTTGGTAAAGAGCTGGTCGTCTTTGAAGAACACCTTCAAGATAAATTATCCATATTGATCAATCAATATCTTGGTCGCTAATTAAATCTTCTCAATTGTGTAAACAATAAGGATCATGCAGTAGACAGTAGACAGTAGACAGTAGACAAACAGCCTAAATAGCATTATGTGCGATGGCTGATTGAGATACTGAATAGATAAAGCTTAAATGTTGAGATTTAGCAGCGGTATGCGTGTACAAAATAAACTCATCATTATATTTTTTCTCTTCAGTGTGGTGATGTCTATAAAGCAGTAAGCCACAGTTTTAATTCCAGTAGAGTGCTTAATACTCTTATTTTGATAAGCCTTTAAATCATTAACAACTACTCAATCCGCAATAACCAAAACTCCCCAGTCTGCAATGTCTGACCTTTTCGCCCCGAATACATGTATCCGTGAAGTTGAGAACTACCCAGCCTATTTATTAATAGCTGATTGGCAAAAGTAGGGTGCTTAGTTTCAATATGAATAACACTCCCGTCTTCACTAATATCCGTCACCATAAATGTGGAGCTATTGACATAAGCCTCACCATTTAAGTGCCGCGTGAAGTTTGATTGTTGATCAGGATATGCTGCAAACGATAATAACTGCGGTTTGTTATCCATAACTGACCTGACTACCCATAAACCAGTAATCTCATTGTCGTTATTGAATTTAACTAAGGATTTTATTTTTAGGTTTTGTAGGTATTTAAAAAATTACTGACCGCCAACCCATCTTTCGCAGAATCAAGTTGGTAAGTAGTTTGCGCCAATGGTTGCTCATTACTGTCCGACGGAATTTCTAAGACTTTGTATGATGTGTCCAAATACGATGTGATGACCTTATTGCGTTGTCATTTGTGGTGGGAAACTGGATGAAACATTCTGTATTGGTGCATTTAACATCATCACCAGTAAATGAATACGCTTCACCTTTTCTTAATGCTGAGGAGATCGCAACGCTATGAAACTTATATTTATCGTTATTACCTATCTGTCACAATCTATGGTGCGCTTATAAAGTATTGTCGGCATTCACTTAATCTACTTTTTATAATTTACTGGTGCTTAAATTTAGTTATCAGGTTTGCTACAAACCACAAACTCTAAATGATCAAAACGGATATCAGTGATGACCAGTTAGCCTTAAGGTTTACCTTATCAACCACACGACCAAAATCACTCCTAATTTACTCATAAATCAGGGTTAGACCTAACTCTTGAATGTAATCACTTTCACGCTCTATATCTGCACTAAAAATAGGTTTCTGTTGTAACCAGCCCTTAGGAAATTGAATACTTAAGTCGTTTCCTTGAGCTTTGAGAGACATATTTGGTAAAATATCATCTTGACGTTTTATGTTGAACAATACGCCTAAACGAAGCAGTGAGATAAGTTTATATACTTGTTCTTGCGCTAAGATTGTGAATTCAGGGACTTCTGAAGCTTTGATCTTTTTGCGATGAAACCTGACTAAGATAGCCAATAAATTTTGTTGTTCTTGACCAAATCCAGGTAATTCAACGTTTTGTAATATGTAACCAGAGTGACGTTGAATCCCCCTAGTATTTATTTGTAGCCCCACTTCGTGCAGTAAGGCCGACCAAGCAAGTAAGTTTTTTAGCTCAGTATTGTCTATTTCCCAGTTCTTTTTGATCTGTTGATACAAGTCCATAGTGGTGGTCAATACTCGTTTAGCGTGATCAACATCAACATCGTAGCGGGTAGCTAGGCTTTCAGCACTGCGCTCGCGAATATCTACTTGTTTCAGGTGATCTTCCATTTCATATAACACACCCTCTCGAAGAGCCGCTGGAGAAAACTTCATTTGGTCAATATCTAAACTTTTGAAAATGCCAATAAGTATCGCCAAACCGGCCGCCAAAACTGTTTGTCTGTCTTCAGCTAACCCTTGGAGTTTTAGGTTACTACTATTACCTGCTGCACAGCATAGGTCCTTTAAGGTATATAGGTCACTTAATGACACATGGTTTTCTCTATTCGTACTATCAAGTTGAGCTGCTAGCTCAATAATAATTTTGATGGTGCCTGATGTACCAATACAAGTATTCCAGCCTATCTGTTTGTACTTTTTATCGATCATCTCTAATTCTTGTTGAGCACTGGTAATGGCCTTGTTAAAAGCTTTTTGTTTGAGTTCACCTTGTTTAAAAAAACGATTGGTATAACTCACACAGCCCATTTGTAGACTGCGTAATACTCTGGTATCAAACCCCTCACCAATAATAAATTCGGTTGAACCACCACCAATGTCGACTACCAGGCGTTGGCCTTCTTGATGATTGGTGTGGGCCACGCCTTGATAAATAAGTCGTGCTTCTTCTGCTCCAGATATGATCTCTATAGGAAAAGTAAATACCTTTTTAGCGGCTATTAAAAACTCTTTTGCATTACTTGCTTTTCTCAACGCATGGGTAGCGACCACTCTTACGTACTGTGGTTTAAAGCCTTGAAGACTCTCTGCTACTACCTCTAATGTATCTAAACCACGCTGCATAGCCTCTTCAGATAAAGCTCCGTCTGAACCTAACCCATCTCCTAGACGCACTTTTTGTTTAACCCTGTGAAGAATCTGAACTGAGCCTGCCACAATTCGTGCAACTACTAAGTGAAAACTATTCGATCCGATGTCTAAAGCAGCGACTTTAATCGAGTTTCTTATTTCTACATTATCGAAGGTTGAATCAAGTACGGTATTAGTGTGAGGCATTTTTGTCCTTTTCGAGTGCTTTTAAGTAACGATAGATTTCAGTTTGGGAGCGCAGGTTTTTACGATTGCCTCTGGTAACGTAATGGTTGGTTTGTTGTTTGTCTATTACACGGGCTTTAAGCGTGTCATTAAATTGTATATGTAATATATCCATTATTCTGCGTTTTAAATCTGCGTCGTAGATAGGGCACCCAACTTCAATCCTAAAATCCATGTTGCGTGTCATCCAATCGGCAGAAGAAATAAACATTTTTGTATCCCCTGCATTTTCGAATACCATTACCCTTGGGTGTTCTAAAAAACGGTCAACAACACTGATGACACTAATATTCTCGCTTAAACCTTTCACCCCAGGTACTAATGAGCACATACCACGGATAATCGCATTTATTTTCACCCCCGCTTGACTGGCTTTATATAGGTCGTCAATCAGTAGTTTGTCATCTAAGTTATTTATTTTAATGGTTATTTTTGCGTCAAGCCCTTCATTTGCGTTTTGTATTTCTTGACGTATTAAAGCTTGAATTTTAGTGCGTGCATTAAGGGGGGACACTTGTAAATGTTGAAATTTTTGTCTTCTGTAAGGTTGTTGAATAAAAGTAAAAACAGCTTCGGCTTCATTAGCGAGTTCTTGGTTACGAGTAAATAAACTAAAGTCAGTATAAATTTTTGCTGTTTTTTCGTTAAAATTACCCGTACCAAAATGGACGTATTTGACTAACTGACCTTTTTCTTCTCGGCTAACAACACACAATTTACTGTGAATTTTCAACGCGTGCATACCAAATACTACTTGAACACCGGCGTCGGTCATTTTTTTAGACCATTGAATATTCGCTTCTTCATCAAATCTAGCGCGAAGCTCAACTACCACTGTGACTTTTTTTCCATTATCCACTGCATCAATTAACGAGCTGATGACTCTTGACTGACTTGCGACTCGATAAATATTCAAGCGAATGTGTTTTACACTGGGATCAAAGGCAGCTTGGCGGATAAACTCGGTAACATGTAAAAAACGGTGGTAGGGATAATGCAGCAGGATATCTTTAGCAGTAATAGCATCGAATACTGTATCGTATTCAGAAAAATCCTTAGAGGTTAGGGCGGGTAGTTCTTGGTTTTCTAAATAATTGCGGCCAACATTAGGGAATCCAATGAAATCTTTAAAGTTACGGTAAGGGCCACTGGAAATAAGACTGTCGTAGGAAGAAATTTTCAAGCGTTTTTTTAAATCTTTGAGCATTTCGTTAGGCATTCTGCTGTCATGTACCACGCGAACAGGCTCTGCAATCAACCTCTGTTTCATACTTTCTGACATTTTGTCTACATAGCTTTCATCTATTTCATCGTTGAGAGAATATTCAGAATCCCGTGTCATCTTAAAAGAAAATGCCTCAAGAGAATCAAACTCAATAAATCCCTTAAAAATACTCTCCAAGTTCAATCTAATAATGTCATCTAATAAAATAATATATTTCTTTTTACGGCTTTTTTCTGGTGGTATCACTACAAAGCGTGACATATTTTGGCTCGGTACTTCAATAGAGGCATAAGCAATGGTTTTATTGTCTTTGTGAATACCTACATAAAGATAAGTAGCAAAGTCATTTAATCTGGAGACCAACTTAACTTTTTTGTTGAGTAAAACTGGGGCAATATGCCGTAAAATTTTATTTTTGAAATAATGACTTAACCACTGAGTGTGGTAGTTGTTAAGATCTTCTTCGCCGAGTAAAAATATATTGTATCTGGCTAAACCTTTCACTACGTTGGAATGAATGCGGTCAAAGTCTTTGGTCATACCCAAGACTTTTTCTTGAATTTTTTCCATCAATAATTTTGTTTGTTCAGCTTTTTCAAGTTCCCCTTCGTTTAAATGGATGTATATCTTACGTTTTACATCAGCCACTCGCACGCGATAAAATTCATCCATATTGTTTGAATAAATACCAAGGAATCGTATACGTTCGATGATGGGGTTATTAAAATCAGCTGCTTCTTGCAACACGCGTTGATTGAAGGAAAGCCAACTTAGTTCTTTAGGGTAATAAATGTTTTGGGTATTAGGCATAGAATGCTCTCAACATACTTAACGTTATCAATAGTCTATTGTTATTATGATAATTTGATGACAACGGCAGTTTAGTTTACTGAATTTCAATATCTACCATTAAATCGTTTGCCACACTCTCTAACTGGTCTCTTAATATTTCTAGATTAAAATCAGCAGAAATCGTAAAGATGGCTTTAGCTTTAAATAAAGTACCACCCCAATTAGGCGCACTTTCGAGGAATGAATCAAATTTGACGATGTTTAGGTTAAATTGACCCAGTATTTGCGTTATTTCTTGCACAATACCAGTTTTATCGTTGCCTATAATATCGATCTGTACGGTTTGCTGTTCGCCTTGGGCCTCATTAATTCCCGGTAACAAGTGTATTTTTAGATCAGGATGTTTTGATAAACGTTCCATGAGTGCTTGGTGCTTTTCTAGAGGTAAATCGACTTGCACAAATCCAGCAAAATGGCCCGCCATGTGTGAAAAGTTACTGCCTAACCAGTTGCCTCCCATGTCATAAACAGTTTTTGCTAAATCACTGATCAATCCTGGTTTATCGATTCCAACTAAAGTAAATATTATGGGTTTCATAAAAGTGTCACATTTCTGTAATAAAGTGAGAATATCGAAAGCCCGATGCTTTCTTAAATAGCCTAATACATTCTTAATTGGATGTAAGGTATTATTTAACAGTAAAGTAACAAAATACAGGTTATGTTGGGTGCTTTGAAAACATAAAGTTTTCTTTGTAATTATAATGCCACATTCAATTATTATCATTGGTGTGATTATACAATCGGTATTCAGATTTTGGGTGTTGACTCCCCTAAATAGATTACCGTTAATTTTGTTTTAAATTGAAGAGAAAAAGTTATGCCAATAAATACCTTTTTGGGGGTGTTTGCAAAGTCACCACTCAAACCTCTAGAAGATCATATCAATGTTGTACATAAATGCAGCCAAGGGTTATTACCCTTTTTTAAAGCTGTGTATGCCCAAGATTGGAAAACGGCTCAAGAACACCAAAAAGCTATTTCAATGTTAGAAAAAGAAGCAGATGAGATAAAACGTGAACTACGTATTAATTTACCTATGGGTATTTTTATGCCAATTCAACGTCAAGATGTATTGGATTTATTGACTCAACAAGACAAAATCGCGAATAAAGCAAAAGATATATCAGGGCGAATATTGGGTCGTCAATTAGCGATCCCTACAGAGCTTCACGAGTCTTTTTTAGAGTATTTAAAGCGTTGTTTAGATGCAACCAATCAAGCAAAAAAAGTGATCAACGAACTTGACGACCTTTTAGAAACAGGTTTTAGAGGTCGTGAACTTCGAGTAGTTGAAAATATGATCGAACGCTTGGATGTGATTGAAGACGATACGGATAAATTACAAATTAGTCTACGAAGAGGATTGTTAGCACTTGAAAAAGATCTCAACCCCGTAGATGTTATGTTTTTATATAGCATTATTGATTGGGTCGGTGAGTTGGCCGATATTTCTGAACGAGTCGGTTCTCGCCTCGAATTGATGCTAGCAAACTAAGAGATTTACAATGGACATTATTAACAATTACGGCTTTATTTTAATTGTAGTCGCCGCTGCGGTTGGATTTTTAATGGCATGGGGTATTGGTGCAAATGATGTAGCTAATGCAATGGGCACATCGGTCGGTTCAAAAGCATTGACGATTAAACAAGCCATTTTTATTGCGATGATATTTGAGTTTGCTGGCGCCTATTTGGCTGGTGGTGAAGTCACCTCAACTATTCGTAAAGGTATTATTGATTCGGCATATTTCATCGATACGCCAGAATTATTAGTTTTTGGTATGATATCAGCGCTTTTTGCCGCGGGTATTTGGTTAGCGTTTGCCTCTTATCTTGGATGGCCGGTATCGACAACTCACTCAATTATTGGTGCAATTGTCGGCTTTGCCGCCGTAGGTGTCAGTTCAGATGCTGTAGAGTGGGCTAAAGTAGTTGGTATAGTGGGTAGCTGGATTATCACCCCTGCAATATCCGGCTTTATTGCCTATCTGATATTCCAATCTGCGCAAAAACTTATTTTTGATACTGATAACCCTTTCGAAAGTGCTAAACGCTATGTACCTTTTTATATGGCTTTAGCAGGTTTTGTTATGGCTTTGGTCACAATAAAGAAAGGACTGAAACATGTCGGTTTAGATATCCCAGCTGATCAAGGTTATATTATTGCTATTGGAATAGCCGTGCTAGTTGGTATCGTAGGTAGGCTGTACATTCGACGTATAAAAATTGATCCAAAGACTGAGAAAGAAGCGCAATTTGCTAATGTTGAGAAAGTATTCGCGGTGCTTATGATAGTGACTGCATGTTGTATGGCCTTTGCTCATGGGTCAAATGATGTGGCCAACGCCATAGGTCCTTTGGCTGCAGTAGTAAGTATTGTTGAAAGCGGTGGTGAAATTGGCGCAAAGTCTGCGTTAGCATGGTGGATTTTACCTCTTGGTGGTATCGGTATAGTGGCTGGTTTGGCATTGTTTGGCCATCGCGTGATTAAAACAGTAGGTAATGGCATTACTCATCTTACACCCAGCCGTGGCTTTGCCGCTGAACTAGCCGCTGCTACTACAGTGGTCATAGCTTCTGGTTCTGGATTACCTATTTCAACTACGCAAACGTTAGTCGGTGCGGTGTTAGGTGTCGGTATGGCTAGAGGTATCGCTGCAATTAACCTAGGTGTCGTCAGAAATATTGTGGTTTCTTGGGTGATAACACTACCGGCAGGTGCGGGTTTGTCTATAGTCTTCTTCTTTATGATTAAAGGTATTTTTGCTCCATAGGGCAATAACCTTTAAGACGAATATCGTGTTCTGATATAGATTCATAGATTTTAAGCCAGCTCTCGTAGCTGGCTTTTTTATGCTCAACCTTTTCATTGTCAATTTCAATGAGTTAATCAATACCCGTTTACTAACTGTGTATTGTTGGAATATCGGCCCCCTGTTTTTTATAGAAGTGACGTTAAGGTTTTGGTGTCCAATTAAATCCTTATATAAACTCTGTAATAAATTATTCATTAAAATTTCATGCAAAAAATATAAAAGTGTCACATTGTCATAAAAATGCAATAAAACTGTCATAAGGTATGCGCCCAATAAATGGTAATTAACTACGATGTTGAATTTTGGAAAAACTATGATAATGCGTAATTCTTTTATTTTATGTGTACTCTTTTTTATACCTAACTTTTTGTTTGCGGGAGTCGTGTCAACAGATGAAAATGATTTAACCGTTAATCTCAAAGGCCCTATCGAAATTAAAACATCTGATGGAGATTACTCTGTTAAGTTGGGTGGTCGTTTAATGTGGGATTACAATTATGCCGAACTAAACGGTGTTGCTGATGAAGATGATTTTAGCATTCGTCGAGCACGCTTATACCTGTCAGGAAACGTAAAGGATTGGTCGTATAAAGTTCAATTTAACGTCGGTAATAACAATGGCGGTTCACCAGAAGATCTTTACATTAGATACAACGGTTGGGGTAAAAAAGCAGTTTTGACAGTAGGTAAACAAAAAGAACCATTTGGTTTGGAATCTCTAGGATCTTCAAAAGATATTAGCTACCTTGAACGTTCTGCCATTACCGAGGCTTATGCTCCTGGCAGAAACGAGGGTATTCAATTTAGTGGTCAACAAGGTGGTGTCACCTATGCTGTTGGCATATTCGAAGATGATAGTGCAGGTGATAGAGCCGCTGTGACCGGTCGAGTGACATACAGTCCAATAAAATCCTCTGATCAAGTTCTCCATTTAGGTTTAGCTTATAGTAATCGTGCTGCTGATGTGAATATGACTGGTGTTGAATTAGCCTATTCGAAAGGGTCTTACCATCTTCAAACTGAATATGTCACTTCGGACAAGCTAGGTGTCAGTTCAGATGGTTTGTATGTGCAAGCTGGGTGGATAATTACAGGGGAAACACGTCCATATAAAAGCGGTGTTTTTAAACGTGTTAAGCCCGGAAGTTCGTCAGGAGCATGGGAAGTGGTTGTACGATATGAAGATGGAGATGGCGCTTATTCAGACGAAGAACTGGGTAATACTGATGCGACATCTTTTGGCATAGGCCTTAATTATTACATCAATAATATTATTCGTGTTGGTGCAACCTATACCGATGCTAAAGACAATCTAAGTTATGATACAGGCAGTGAATTTCGTGCCCGTTTACAAATCGCGTTATAAATTGCTTTGATACAAAATAAGTATTGTTTCTCCCTATTTAACAATGGCAGGTATTCTGCCATTCACTCAATTTCTTAGTTTATACCGCAACTCAATCAATGGGCTTTAGGATAATGGCCCATTAATTTTCCATATTCCATCTTCGCTCAAAATACGTTTTTTAGGCTGAAAGTTCTTTTTAAAACAATTTATATTAAACTTTTGTGACATCTATCTGATGTAACAAAAGTGTCATGCTCCTTGGTTATTCTTCTTGCGTTTTTTAATTCTTATAAAATTATTTTGCATTTGGAGCACACCATGGAACTGATGAATATATTTAGAGCTAGTGCAATTTCAGCCGCGTTAGTTTTGGCCGGTTGTGGCGGAGATATCAATATTAGCGAAGGCGCTATTGATAACAGCGTCACAGATAATAGTGTGACCAATAACTCGAGTGGTAATAGTGGCGATAATAATACGCCTGTTGTAAACGATGACCGTCCAGGTGATGCCAGTTCTTTTTTATCTTCACAGGTTTCTTCTGCTCTTGGTAAAACAGTCGAAGTGCGCTCAATATCAGGCAGGCTTGTTGCAGCTGATGCAGACGCGAGTGGCAACATCACATTGACAAACGATACCGTTTGGGCCCTTGAAGGCGCTGTGTTTGTGGGTAATGATAATGCCGACTCAATTAATTTAGTGATTGAGCCAGGCACCATAGTCTTTGGCCGCAGTGGTAGTGATTATCTTGTTGTTAGCAGAGGTTCTGATATCGAAGCAATAGGTACAGCAGCTGAGCCAATCATCATGACCTCTTACAACGATGTGTTAGGTGATGAAGTGCGTGCTGGTCAATGGGGTGGTGTGATTATCTTGGGTAACGCACCTTCTACCAAATGTCCACAAGATGGAACTGACTGTGCGTTGCAAGTTGAAGGTGTTCAAAGTGGTGCTGTATTTGGTGGAAGTGACAGCACAGACGATTCAGGAACGCTTAACTATGTTGT
>Ga0209712_10001969_pt1 | contig 17204 bp, 18 predicted proteins | sample ArcOceMetagenome_FD_187443 | JGI IMG/M metagenome (GOLD analysis project Ga0209712, IMG submission 187443) | Marine eukaryotic phytoplankton communities from Arctic Ocean - Arctic Ocean - Greenland ARC118M Metagenome (SPAdes) (version 2) | ecosystem: Environmental > Aquatic > Marine > Oceanic...
TGTGATCGTTAGAATTGGTGGTGCTGGGGTTTGTCGTACAGACCTTCACATAATCGAGGGCGTTTGGCGTGAAGCAACAGACCCTGACCGCAAATTGTTGCCACTAATAATGGGGCATGAAAATGCCGGCTGGATTGAAGATGTAGGCAGTGAAGTTGAAGGCCTCAAAAAAGGTGACCCAGTTATTGTTCATCCAAAAATTACAGGTGGTACATGTTTGGCGTGTCGCCGCGGACATGACATGCATGGAGAAAATGGATCTTTCCCAGGCGTTGATTGCGATGGTGGTTATGCAGAAGCACTCAAAACCTCTGTTCGAAATATTGTGAAATTGCCTAAGACGCTAATCCCGAAAGAGGTGGCGGCCTATTCAGATGCCGGGCTAACTGCATACCGTGCCGCTAAAAAAGCATCTCGCCATTTATTGCCAGGTCAAACATGTGTCGTGATCGGCTCCGGCGGCCTTGGCCATATTGGCATACAAGTTCTCAGGGCAATGTGCGCAGCTGAAATCATTGTTGTAGACCCATCGGAGATGGCTCTGAAACTTGCAGAAAGCTGTGGAGCTGATGAACTTGTTAAAGCTGATGGAAATGAGGTCCAGCGAGTTCTTGAGCTGACCAAAGGCAAAGGAGCTGAAGCTGTTTTGGATTTTGTAGCTGAGAGGGGGACAACTTCGAAGGGTCTCGCAATGACTCGTGAGATGGGGAGTTATTACGTTATCGGATATGGTGAAGATATCAATGTAAGCGCCTTCGAAATGGTCACAACAGAAAAAAATATTATTGGTAATCTTGTTGGAACGTGGGCGGAACTGACTGAATTAATGTCTTTGGCCGATAAAGGTAAAGTTAATCTAGCGACGCAAGAATATAGCCTGGCAAATGCGAATTTGGCTTTGCAGGACTTAAACAACGGAAAAGTAAAAGGCCGTGCTGTACTCGTGCCTTAAAAAAATTATAACCGGGAGGAACTACAATGAAAATAACATCAAGTGTAAGTTTGTTAGCTATTGGCGCTGTGCTGCTAGCAGGCACTGCTCAGGCTGATAAGTGGAGTGATCAGTTTCCGCATATTAAAAATTCAGGAGACATTCCAGGTCAGTGTTCTTATGAGGCTATGTCCAAGAAGGATTATTCAGGTCAAAAGTTGACTATTAATACCCATGCGGTGCCTGTCATGGGTGAGCCTACTGCACTCCACGCTGAACAATTCAGTGCTCTAACTGGAGCAGAAGTGAAAGTGATCCATACGCCAGCTGGTGACCTGTACTCCAAAGCAATGATACCGTTTCAAGCAGGGCAAACCCCGTATGATATTGTGTTTGGCTTTTCAAACTTTCTCCGAGATTGGAAGCAATATCTTCAGCCTATTCCTGCCAAGTATGTGAATATGAAGCAGATGCAAGACGTTACTCAGGGTCACATTGATGTGAACTCGTGGGGTGGCGAGATGATACAGTTTCCAATCGATGGAGATCGTCATTATCTGAAATATCGTAAAGATGTGATTGATAATCCTGAGTATCAAGCCAAGTATAAGGCTGAGACTGGTAATGAGCTGCGCATCCCACAAACGTGGAAAGAATATGCTGAAATGGCAGAGTTCTTTAACGGATGGGATTGGGATAATGATGGTGAGCTAGAATATGGCTCTGCTGAGGTCATGAAAAAAGATGATTTGATGTATGCTGCATTTTTCAGTCGGTCAGTAGCTTACTCAAAAAACCCACGCGTGAAGGGTGGTTTCTTCTTCGATCTGGAAACTATGGAGCCGTTGATTAACGGACCGGGTTTTGTTGCGGCACTCACAGACTGGGTTGAGGCAACAAAGTATGTACCACCAGGTGGCATGAACTTTGGATTAGGCGACGAAATCAACTCATTTGGTGGAGGTCAAACTTTATTTAGTTACTCGTGGGATGATGCTTTTGTAGCTGCAATGCAAGATGATAGCCCAATCAAGAATAAAGTGGGTGCGGCACCCTTACCTGGCTCGGACAGAGTCTGGAACAGATTGAGTGGAGCCTGGGAAGATACATACAACCAAGCACCATATATAGTTTGGGGTTGGACTGCCGCGGTTGCCAAGGAAAGCAAAAACCACGACATGGCTTTTGACTATCTTTGTTTCTTCGCAAATGATGCTAACCACCAAGCAGATATTGCGATTGGTCGTTTTGGTGTAAATCCATTTAGAAAATCAGATTTTCTTCCTGAGATTTACGTCAAAAATCAAGGTTGGGACCCAGAAATTGCGCAGCAGTATTCTGAGACCCTACTTGAAATGGAAGAAGGAAGCACAAATCTCGTATTCCCTTTACGTGTACCGGGTGTGTTCCAGTTTAACAGTGCGGTTGCAACAGGAACAGCCAAGGCCTTAGCAGGTCAGCTTTCACCACAGGAAGCATTGGACGAAGTCGCTGCTGAGTGGAAAAAAATCGTAAAGCGTATTGGAGCTGATACAGTTCGTGAAGCATACGCTATCGGTGTTGCTCTGGAAGATTCAGAGTAAAGTTACCCAAAAAGTGAAAAAATTAGAGCGCCCCGTTTGGGGCGCTCCATAAACAAAGGAAAGACGATCAATGAATTTTAAACATAAATATATGTTTTTACTTCCCGGGCTTCTCGTTCTGCTAGCAATCTTGATTTTTCCGATTGGCTTTACGGTTCGGTTAAGTCTCTCAAGCTGGGACAGCTTCTACCCTGGCCTAGATTTCATTGGTTTGGAAAATTACGTCAGACTTTTTACTGACGATTCACGCTTTTGGGAGGCTTTTGGTCGCCTGAGCTTACTTTCTCTAACTACGGTATTTCTCCAATATATTATAGGATTCTCTTTAGCTCTCTTGGTATGGAAAGAGATCAGGTTTCAGAGATTATTTAGAGTTTTGTTCTTGATACCAATGATGACCACACCGGTCATAATGACGGTTGTTTGGCGAACCGTTTTCCATGAATCATTGGGTCCGGTGAACGATTTTTTTAGTCTTTTTGGAATGCAACCACTTTGGCTTAGCAGTGAGATTTTATCCAAATTCACAGTGATATTAGTAGAAGTTTGGCAGTGGACGCCATTTATGTTCTTGCTATTGCTTGCCGGTCTCTTATCGCTGCCAAAAGAGCCATATTTAGCAGCTTCTATTGATGGAGCAGGTCCCGTCCGAACTTTTGTTTATGTAACATTTCCGTTGATGGCACCGATTTCAATTGGTGCAATCATTATTCGCTTAATCGAAGCATCAAAAATTATGGACACAGTATATGTTTTGACCTCGGGCGGCCCCGGCACTTCTACGGAAACATCAAGTTTTTATATATTTATAAAGGGTTTGCGTGAATTCCAGTTTGGGTATTCAGCGGCTCTCTCCATTACGTATCTGATTATAATGATTATCAGCTTCACTGTAATTGCAAAAATTCTAGTTAAACTGATGGTACGAGGTGAATGACATGAGCTTGTTCTATTCCACGCTAAAATATCTTGCGGTTACGCTTTGGAGTATGTTTGTGATTGCTCCGTTTCTCTGGGCACTTACAACATCGTTCAAAGACTTTCAGTCAGTGACGAGTGGCGCGACGTATATTCCTTGGGTTGATTTCGAACCAACGCTTGACGGTTGGCGATCACTTTTCAAGTCGCCGGCACAAGGTGGCATCGCCATAGTAGAGCCGTTTTTTAATAGTGTCATTGTGACAGCTGCGGGTAGTGGCATAAGTATTATTCTTGGAACTTTAGCGGCCTATTCTTTATCAAGGTTTACTTTTCGGGTAGGTCCCATCCGCAACGGTGACATTACCTTTTTCTTTATTTCGCAGCGGATCATGCCACCGGTTGTTTTGTCTATACCGTTTTTCATCATGCTAGGAAAACTAGGTTTGCTCGACACGTTGTTTGGATTGGTTTTAGTTTACGTAGTATTGTTAATGCCAATTGCCGTTTGGATCATGGTGGATTTTTTCAATAAAGTACCGATCGAAATCGATGAAACTGCTCTGATTGATGGGTGCAATCCCTATCAGGCCTTTTTCAAGGTGGTTTTGCCGAATTCAGTACCAGGTATTATTGTGGCCGGAATGTTTTGTATGATTTTCGGTTGGACTGACTTTTTCTTCGCATTTATTTTAACGTTTACTGAAGTACAACTCCTGCCCGTAGCTATTGTTGCTTTGAACTCCTCCATCACACCATGGTGGAGCCTGTCTGCCGCAGCCTTGGTCAGTGTCGCTCCATTAGTTGTAGTTGCGTTTGTCGTGGAGCGCTACTTGTCAAAAGGTAATCTGTCAGGAGCACTTAAATAAATGTCACTAATAGCTTCAAATTTAAGTATTAAACATGAAAAAAACTTTCATCTTAATGACGTCAGTTTTTCAATGTCAAAAGGTGAAATTTATACAATTATTGGCCGTACACTGGCGGGTAAAACCACACTACTGAAAACTATAGCTGGTCTTATTTCTCCAGATAGCGGGGGATTAACTTTTGATGGTCACGATTTTGGGGGTATCCCTGTTTGGAAGCGTGAAATTGCGATGGTTTATCAACAATTTATTAACTATCCGCACCTGACGGTTTATCAAAATGTTGCTTTTCCTTTGAAGCAGCGTGGTATCCAAAAAACAGAAATTCATCGGCGTGTAATAGCAGCGTTGTCCCAGGTGGGACTTGAAGGTTTTGGAGATCGAAAAATTCAGGCCTTGTCTGGTGGGCAGCAACAAAGAGTCGCTTTAGCGCGATCACTTGTCAAAGAAGCAAAGATTGTTTTGTTAGATGAGCCTCTCGTTAATCTTGATTATAAATTGCGCGAACAATTGCGCGAAGAGTTTCGAGGAATTTTTGATACTAAGGCTTCGGAGGATTCAATATTAATTTATTCTTCGACTGATCCTGTGGAAGCTATGCAGTTAGGTGGCCAAATTTTGGTAATGGATGAGGGGCGTATTATTCAACAGGCCAGTGCTAAAGAAATCTACGAAAATCCAATTTCTACCAAAGTTTCTCAAATTACAAACGATCCTGCGATGAATTTGTTTGAGGGAAGGATTGAGGATGGTTGTATTGTTTTGAGCCCAGAAATTAAGTTTGATTTACCATCACATTTTAATGGATTGCCGCAAGGAGACTTTACTTTTGGCTTAAGGGCCGCAGCCATTAGCTTAGATGATAATGGATTTCCGTTTTCAGTTGAGTTGTCTGAGATTAGTGGTTCGGAAACCTTTCTCCATGTGAGGCACGAAGGCTTAAAAATTGTTGGTTTATTGAATTTGGTTCAGAATTTTTCAGTTGGGGGAAAAGTGTCAGTAAGGTTTGATACAAAACATTTGTACGCGTTTGCGCCAGATGGACGTTTAAAGTCTTCTCCATACGGTGGGTTGCAATAATGGCTAAAATTACACTTCAAAATATAGCTCATTCGTACAATCCGGGAGCAACAGAAAAAATATATGCTTTAAATCCTTTCGACATGACCTGGGTTGATGGTGGACGTTATGCAATCCTTGGTCCGTCTGGGTGTGGCAAAAGTACGATGTTGAACATTATGTCGGGTATTGTGACGCCGTCTGAAGGCAAGCTATTGTTTGATGACGTAGACGTCACAAATGTATCAACCTCGGAGCGTAATATCGCCCAGGTTTTCCAGTTCCCAGTAATTTATGGGACTATGACGGTTGAACAGAATTTGGCATTCCCATTGGTGTGTCGAAATTATGAAAAGCGTGTGATTGCTGCTAAAGTTCAAGAGGTGGCAGAAGCATTGAGTTTGCAAGAGTTGCTGAAGAAATCTGCAAGTAAACTAACTGCAGATCAAAAACAGCTAATTTCACTGGGTCGTGGGTTAGTCCGTGACGATGTTTCTGCAGTCCTGATGGATGAACCTCTGACGGTTATTGATCCTGATCTGAAATTTCGATTACGTAGGCAACTCAAAGAAATTAATCATAAATATAGTTCAACTCTGATCTACGTTACTCACGATCAGAATGAGGCGATGACTTTTGCTGAAAATATTATTGTTATGGATGAGGGTAATATTGTTCAGGTTGGTACGCCAGCTGAGCTATTTGAGAGGCCTAAAACGACTTTTGTTGGGTATTTCATAGGTGCACCAGCAATGAATTTCATTGATTGTGAAGCTTATGAAAATAAAACTGTTCGCCTTGGAGATGTCCCAATCAGCACAGGCACAGATATATCTAGTGTGAAGTCTAAGAAGTTGAAGTTGGGTATTCGTGCTGAGTACATTAAAATTGCTGATAAGATGGGTAACAATAGAATACCAGTAAGTATTCAGCGTGTTGAAGATTTGGGTAGTCACAAGTTGGTGACAGCAGTATTTAATGGAATTAACTTAAAAGTTAAGGCGGAGCGAGATAAATTGATCTTGAGTGATGATGTATACCTTGAACTACCTCCAGAGAATTGCTGTCTGTATGCAGATGATACCCTTATCTAGTTACCCTAAAAACAACATTTTATAATGTTGATAAAAGTTCATGAAATAAAGCTTAGTTGTCGAATTTAATTTAACAATATAGTGAAATCGACATAAAGGCATTGAGAGGGCGAGGAATTTTGCAATTTAGCCAGTTGACCAAACACCCCCTATTTTGTTGTGTTATATGCGGAAATTAATTGGCTAATAACCACAATATGCTCTATCTCAGGTACCTCCATAATCATGTTTAATACAGTCATTCTACTCTCCTTCTAAAATAACATAAAAAACACACTAATAAGGACTTTGTTGCTGCAACAGCTGAAGCAGAGTTTAATGCTGGTAAGGTGACCGAAGAAACCTTGAACGATCTGTTTAAATGATGAGATCGATTTCGATTTGATCCGAGCAACCACTTGGGGGTTCATATCTCTGCGATAAGGGCTCACACGCCACATTGGGTGGACTGCATCCTCGCCTGCATAGCTGCCATCGTTTGTTCCTCACTGGCGATCTGAGCAAATGCAAGTTGACGTTTGCCTTTTGCATCAAGCACATTTTGGAACAAACCTTTAAGGGTTCAGTGCCTTTTGAAGCGTTTCATCATCTATGCTGACCACATGTCCTGCTTCGGGAAACGCGCCAGACGTGACGTCGGCGATATACTCCTTATAGGCCGCCACACGCTCTGCCTGTAACTTATCACGTTCTGCGGCGAAATTTCGGTAGGTTTTGGCGTGGCGTGGGATGTGGCCACGGTTCTCGCCCAACAAGTCTGCGGAAAACAGATATTGCGCGTCACACCCGCCGCCCGACCCTAATGAGATTGTTAACATTGAGGTGCGTCCTGTGATCTCTGTCGCAAGGTTCGCAGCGACCACTTCCATTTCAACGGCAAAGGCCCCAGCGGCCTCAAAGTCTTTTACTTGTTGCCAAACCATCATTGCTTGATCAAGCGTGCGCCCAACGGCGCGGTAGCCGCCAGTCCATGTCGCCTTTTGTGGGACCAATCCCACGTGGCAGATGACTGGCACACCCTCGCGGGCCAATACCTCGACGATATGGGGGCTCATGCCGCAATAAACTGATTGTGCTCCTGCCTGCATCGCGGCCATCGCATCGCGTAGAGCCTCTGTTGCATCTGCGTGTTTGCCCCATGGCATTCCGAACTGAAAATGCGAATTGGGAACGGCTTTGGCGAAATGTGCGCGCTCTGGAATAAAGGCTGTGCCGATCATGTCCATGCCTGCGTCTGAGGCTGCAATTGCTTCCTCCTCACGGGCGACCTGCACATATGCAAGTTGGCGTTTGCCTTTGGCGTCAAGCAGGTCTTTTACGGTCAATGCGGTCATCTTTAGCTTCCCATAATCCGTTTGCGGCGTTCTTTCATCAAGACGTCGGCTTCGTTTGTCCCATCATGGAACGATCCAAATAATTTGTCCCACGGGATTTCAAGCGATCCGTAATTACACTCAAAGTACCGGTGATGCATCTGGTGATGGAATGTACCCAAGGCCAATCGGTTTTCATCTTTTACGACCAAACTCTCAAAGCCAGTGTGTGTCGTTGCTGCTGTCAGTGTATAGTATTGCAAGTGGAACAGGATGTGGACTGGGTGCGCGGCAACCACCCAGTGGATCAACACTGAGCCTAAAAATATCACATGTTCTATGGGATGCATCGATAAGCCCGACCATGGCCCCACATTGATGTTGCGATGGTGAAGCGCATGAACGTGTTTGTAGAAAAACGGAATGTGAAGGAAACGGTGGATCCAATAGAAATAGAAGCTTTCCCAAATCGGGATCAGTAAGAACATTGCGACAAACCAAACCGGATGTGCCGCCCAGGTCAGCATCGGTGCATAACCATTCGCCAACGCCAAAAACATCAATACTTCGTAGGCGGTCCAGACTGTGACACCACTGGCCAAGGTCCAAAACATGTTGTCTTTGATCTGCCCACCCAAGGTGAATTGACGGCCATTTTTCATTAGTGGACGCGGGTCATACCGCAGTTCTTTGCCTTGTTTGGTAAAAGTGTAGAAATACAGGTGCAGGCCGCCCGCAACAGCCGTCATCAGGACCAAGTTGCGGATGTATATTTCACCAATCCAGCCAAAGGCTAGTGTTTTGGTTTCCTCCAGCGGGGGCTGGAATAAATAGAATGATACAAAGGCTAAGCCAACGATGATCAGTTTCTCAGTGATCAAAAACCAAGAGTTCCAAACCCAAGCCAGCATTTCCATTGGCCGCAATGGCCAACGAAAGAAAGGGGATACTTGCAGTGGCACATTAGGAACGTGGTTCCAGCCTTTGAGTGGCGTCTTATCCATTTGGGATCTCTCTTGTAGATTTTTCAGGCTTAGTTTGACAGAAATCTGCATGTATGAAAAACAGATTAAAGCCACTAATTAAATCTGATTTTCAGGGGTAGATATGACAGTCTCGCTAAAAGCGATGGAGTATTTCACCACAGCTTTGCGTCATGGAAGCATCTCCAAGGCGGCTGCTGAACTGAATATTGCGGCCTCTGCAGTGGGCGCAGCGATTGATCAAGTTGAGGCCGCTTTTGACCTTTCCCTTACCATCCGGCAACGATCGCGCGGGATTGAGGCCACAGCGAGCGGGCGTCTCATTGCGCAGAAATTTGACCGATTGCTGGAAGATTACGCAACGGTTTTGGCCCAAGGAAACGATTTGAAGCAGGGGTTAAGTGGTACGCTGCGCATTGGATATTATGCACCGATTGCGCCTGCATTCTTGCCCCCAATCCTCGCGGATCTTGTTCCTAAAGGAACAGAGGTCACGCTTCACCTTGATGAATGTGACAACGACAGTGCCCAAGAGGGATTGTTGAACGGAAACTATGACGCCATCCTTTTTGTGAGTGAGGGGGTCCGCCCATCTGTCGAATTTGATGTCTTGGTGGAAGCACCTGCATATTGTTTGGTCCCTGTGGGCCATGCCTTTGCCTCGCGTTCTAGCGTAACGATGCAACAGATTGCGATGCAGCCTTTGGTCGTTCTCAATCGACCTGTTGCAGCCAAATATTACCAAAGTCTGTTTGAAGATTATGCAAATGACATAACAATAGCGGCCTATGCCAATTCGACCGAGATGGTGCGAAGTCTTGTGAGTGCGGGCCAAGGCTGTGCGGTTTTGAACATGCAGCCATTGACCCAGCAAAGCTATTGCGGTGAAACTTTGGTCGGGGTTCCAATCTCAGACGCGGTGCCGTCGCTAACACTGTCTGTTGGCTATGACAAAGTGCGGCCACGACGATTGGTTCAACATTTTGTAGATGCATGCTGCGCACACTTTGAACAGGCTGGACCACAGCAATGTTTGGTTAGACGGTAAAGAAACGCGTGTGCTTTGACTTGCGTAGGCGCACGATTTACCCCTTATTTTCAGCACACAACGTCGTTTGAGCCAAATGTTGGCTCATGAAAACTTGTCCTGTTAGGTGATCTAAAAAGCCAGTTTCTTTCAGTTGGTCCATCACAGGGCCTTTCACTTCTGAGAAGTGGAACGTTACCTTGCCCGCCTCTAGTCGCTCATTGATTGCTTCCAAAGATTCCAGCGCGGACATGTCCATTGTGTTCACGGCCGAGCACATTAGAACTACATGTTTTAGCTCTGGGCGCTGCGCGACCTCGTCATAAATTCGGTCTTCCAAGAAACGCGTGTTGGCAAAGTATAGGCTTTCATCAACGCGGATAGAAAGGACCTCTGGGGTGGTTATAACATCATGGCGCAATACATTTCGGTAGTGTTCTGTGCCTGAAATCTGTCCAACGATCGCCATATGTGGCCGTGATGTTTTGTAAAGATGGATCAGGATTGAGATGGCCACACCGGCTGTGACGCCCAGTTCAACGCCCAGAACCAAAGTGACGCCCATCGTTGCAGCCACGGCAGTAAAGTCGGCCTTTGAGTGGCACCACGACTTTTTGAGGATCGTGAAATCCACCAAAGACAGAACCGCCACAATGATGGTTGCCGCAAGGGTTGCTTTGGGCAGATGGAAAATCAACGGCGTCAAAAACAGGGAGGCCGCAAGGAGCCCAATTGCGGTATAAGCACCGGCCGCAGGTGTATCCGCGCCGGCATCATAATTAACAACAGAGCGTGAGAAGCCTCCGGTTACGGGAAAGCCGCCGGTGAACGAGGCACCCAAATTGGCAGCTCCCAAACCAATCAGTTCTTGATCCGGATCAATCCGCTGGCGTTTCTTGGCTGCCAATGTCTGTGCGACAGATACGGATTCGACAAAACCGATGATCGAGATTAAGATGGCTGATGCGATCAAGCTGCTCCACATATCCATTGAAAACGATGGGAGTGTTAGTGGTGGCAAACCCTTGGGCACGTCACCGACAACTTTGACTCCGCTGGCGGCCAGATCAAACCCCCAAACAATCAAAGTCGTTGCAACGATTGCTGCGACAGGCCCTGCTTTTGCAACAATGCCCGCCAAACGCTGTGAGATTCCAAACTCAAGGAGCAGGGGGAGCAATCCCTTGCGTACCCAAAACAGAAATCCCGTGGTAGTGACCCCAATAACTGCTGTGATCCAATTGATGTGCGACAGGTTATGGGCCAGCGATCCAATAAGATCCGTCAGCGTGTGGCCATGTGCTTCGATCCCAAGGATGTGTTTCAATTGGCTGGCTGCGATGATGAGGCCGGACGCGGTGATGAACCCCGCGATCACGGGGTGGGACAGGAAATTAGCCAAGAACCCCAAGCGCAGCAGCCCCAACGCAAGCAAGATAAGGCCCGATAGGAACGCCAGTGTAATGGCGGCAACAATATATTCTGACGTTCCCGGTACAGCGATTTTGCTGACGGTGGCCACAGTCAACAAAGACACCACAGCAACAGGACCAACAGCCAACGCACGACTGGTGCCAAATACTGCATAAAGCACTATGGGCAACATCGAGGCGTAAAGCCCCATCTCGGGCGGTAGCCCAGCAAGCAGAGCGTACGCAAGTGACTGCGGGATCAACATGATCGTCACAATCACAGCCGCAACAAGATCATTCGTTAGGGTCCCGCGATTGTATGCGCGACCCCAGTCAAGGATCGGAAGGTACTTTGCCAATTGAGAGGGGTTCATAAGTCAGTGACCTTGATGGGGGGTGAATTAGGCGGCGCTTGTGACAAGTCGGGGTGCTAAGGCTCGTAGATCGTAACCTGCTTTGCCTGCGGTATCGATGATGACCTCGACGGATTGCCCGCGTGATGCGGCGCTTAGGGCCCAAAGCGTTGTGGCACGTGCGCCGCTGCGGCAATAGGCAAGGACAGGATGGGGATTGTCACCCGTCGCGACATCAAATGCCTGCACATCTTCAGCGGTGATATTGCCTGGAGTGACCGGAATTTGGTGGACGTTGATGCCATGGGCATCTGCCGCTGCACAAATGTCGGACACAGTGGGTTGCCCATGTTCTTCACCCTCAGGGCGCGCAATAACAATGGTACGCACCCCAAGTTTCGCAATCTTTGCCATGTCGGCAATACTTATCTGTGGCCCGACAAATGTGTGGGCATCAAGTTGGGTCGTCTGCATTTTGAATGGTCCTAGTGTCTGGGTCTTAAAGTTTGTTGATCGGCACCTTTAAAACAGGTCGCCCTGCGGAATCTTCAGGGACTTCGCCGGCGCGCATGTTGACCTGTAGTGATGGTATGATCAGCTTAGGCATCGGCAAGGTCGCGTCACGCTCTGAGCGCAGTTTAACAAAGGCCTCACGGGTCACGCCGCCGCCAACATGGATGTTGTGGGCTTTCTCGTCGGCAACCGTGGTTTCCCATGCAATGTCGCGCCCATTGGGGCCGTAGTCGTGGCACATGAACAAACGCATGGTGTCAGGAAGCGTCAGAACCTTTTGGATCGAGTCGTATAACTCACCCGCGTCACCACCCGGGAAATCGGCGCGTGCAGACCCGCCATCGGGCATAAACATCGTATCACCGGCGAACGCGGCGTTGCCCATGACATGAACCATACAAGCAGGCGTGTGGCCCGGAGTTGCGATTGCAAAAGCGTTTATTGAGCCGATCTGATAGCTGTCACCGTCTTGGAACAATCTGTCGAATTGCGACCCGTCACGTTGAAAATTGGTGCCCTCGTTGAACACTTTTCCAAACGTTTCTTGGACTTCCATGATGCGCGCGCTGATGCCAATTTTACCGCCCAGCTTATCCTGTAAATAGGGAGCGCCGGAAAGATGGTCGGCGTGGACATGCGTTTCGATGATCCACTCAAGTATAAGATCGTTTGAACGAATGTGATCTACGATCCGGTCTGCATGATCATGGGTGATCCGGCCCGACGCATAATCAATGTCCATCACAGAATCCACCACAGCACAGGCATTGGTACTTGGATCGCTGATTACATAGCTGATGGTGTTCGTGGCTGCGTCAAAGAAGGCTTCGACGTCAGGTTTCGTTGCCATGTCAATGTTTGAGTGGTTCATCTGGTGTCCTTTCACGTCTCTTGTTGTGCCGTCGAAGGTGATGCTACGTACTTTGCAGCGATCATGCCCAACAGCATTGTGGCGATGAAAATAAGTGTCCCTGTTGATCCCAATGGCAGTGACGTTACCGCAGGGCCTGGGCAGAATCCGCCCAATCCCCAACCGACACCGAACGTTGCTGAACCAGCGATAAGGCGTGCATCGAAATCTGTGCGTGTCGGCATATGGAACATATCGCTGAAAAATGGCGTTGCGCGTTTTTGGACCAACCAAAAACCAGGCATCGTTACCATGATCGCGCCGCTCATCACAAAGGCAAGGCTGGGATCCCAAGTGCCAAATAAGTCAAGAAAGTTCTGAACTTTGGCAGGGTTCGCCATGCCCGATAGAATTAGGCCGGTTCCGAACGATAGGCCGGAGATGAGTGTCAGAATATTACGCATAGTCTTAGCTCCCCACGATGTGACGAATGATGAAAACGGTAACAAATGCAGTGGCCATGAAGGTTATTGTCGCTGCGATAGAGCGTGCTGATCCCCGTGAGATGCCGCAGACACCATGGCCGCTTGTGCAACCATTCCCCAACACTGATCCAAATCCAACCAAAAGACCGGCAATGGCAAGAGCAGGGCCACCAGCTGAGATGACTTGGTCAGGTATCTTGCCTGTCAACGCAATCCACAGCGGGGCCGCAATCAATAGGCCAAATACAAAGATGATCCCTTGAGGTAAACCAGCCTTATCCGCAGAGGGTGGCAGCATACGTGCGACGATACCGCTAATGCCTGCAATCCGCCCATGCATTGCCATCATTAAGACAGCTGAGAGGCCAATCAGCGCACCGCCAAGAAGTGATGTGATTGGGGTAAATTCAGTTTCCACCTAGAGTTTCCTTATTCTGTTGCCATAGGTTAGCGCAGGGTTTTGCGACTCACTTGCGCTTATATTAATAATTGTTTATATAAGTAATTACGCATACACAAGGGTTACGTTCAATGTTAGACATCAAGGCGCTCGAACCTAAAATCACAGAAGCTGCAAAGCTGATGACGATGCTGTCGCAACCCGTGCGCCTTCGCCTGATGTGTATTTTGCTGAGCGGAGAGCAGAGCGTGCTAAGCCTTGCTGAAAGCGCAGGGCTTTCGCAGCCAGCAATGTCGCATCACCTGAAAAAATTACGCGACGCCGATTTGGTCGCCACACGCCGTGACGGTCAGACGATCTACTATTCATTGAAGGGCGTTGAAGCCGCACAAGTCATCAAAGTGCTGCACAGTCTTTATTGCCCAGACCAAATCTGAAAAATCCAAATAACACGGTGATCATTGCGCCAACTCCATAATTTTTGGGCTGAACTGCGCAAGGCATCGTAGCAAGGTCATCCAAGGTAAATGGTTGACCCATATCATACGACCCATCGCATTTGGCCAATGCGACAAGAGGTTGTGCGCCAGACGTTTCAACCCGCACGTTATACGCTTCAGGAATGTTATAGGCCAAACCCGAATGTGCCTGTTCTGAAGTAACCTGATGCGAGACAGCACTTTGGCACAGGGGGGCGATGTGCACATTGGGCGTCTTCAATCCATAGTGTTTGCGGAGTGAACTAATTCAAATATCCAATCACGGAATTGGAGGGCAGCGGCATTTTTTTCGTTCACGCGTACGTAATATCCTTCTTCGCAGTGGCAGCTGTCGTCATGAGCACGAACCAGTTGTCCTGAGACCAGTGCAGAATGTGCCAAAACCTCACTGACCAATGCAACACCATTACCGTGCGATGCCATGTTTAATGCCGCGTCAAACGAGTCGACAAAGATACGTGGTTTCAGGCCATAAGAGGCGGCCTCTGGCCAACCTTCCCAGCCGGCTGATGTGCCCACGGCTTCGATCAATGGCAAGGTGTGAAGCTCTCCATGCATGGCTGGTGATTTGAGTGCGACAAGACCATTGGGTTCGAGTAGCGTTGATCGGCTTCCAAACTGCTTGTGTGATCCAAATGGGATTTCGACATCGGCGTGCAGCATATGAAAATCGTCTGGCCAGATCGCACTTAGGAACCTGAGCCTTGTGTGTGGATGCCGATCTGTGAATTCTTTTAGATGGGGCGCGATAATCCATTCGGCGACACTAACAGAGGTCGCGATGGTTAAAAGGTTTTGGGTTGGTCCTGTTTCAAAGATGCGGGACGCTGCACCAAGAGTTTCTAATGCTGATGTGACCTGTGGGACCAGTTTTCGACCATCGTCGGTTAATGACAAACCACGTGCCTTACGAATGAACAGTGCAACGCCCAACCTATTTTCCAACGATTTTACGTGCTGGCTAACGGCTGATTGCGTCATGCCAATCTCGGTCGCGGCTGCTGTGAAGCTTAGATTGCGCGCAGCCGCCTCAAATGCACGGAACCAAGTCAGTGGGGGGAGCGTTTTTGCCATGGTCAAGTTATCCATTAGTTTTGCTAATGTATAAGCCTGCGTTTACTTCGTTTGTCAAATTTCCTGATTGATCGTTGAATTGGTCAACGCATCATAGGAAAATACAATGCAGCCAGAAATCAGGAAAATCGTAACCTACGACGAAGAGGTTTTGATTGAAGGGTTCAAGTCCGCCGAAACGCCGTGGCGCATGTTTGCTGTCGCGGCAGTGATCAAGAACCCTTGGGCCGGGAGGTTTGTCGAAGACCTTAAACCTGGAATCCACGCATTCGGTCCTGTTCTTGGAGAGATGATGACAAAACGCATGATTGCGTTGGCAGGTTCGGGTGACGCGATTGAAGCTTACGGCAAAGCTGCGGTTGTTGGGCTGAACGGTGAGATCGAACATGCCTCTGGATTGATCCACACCCTGCGTTTTGGGAACCACTACCGCGAAGCTGTAGGTGCAAAATCTTATTTGGCTTTCACCAACACGCGCGGCGGCGCGAATGCACCGATCATGGTGCCGTTGATGGATAAAAATGATGCAGGGCGTCGGTCGCATTATCTAACCATCCAATTCGCAATTCCTGACGCACCGCGAGACGATGAAATCGTAATCGTTTTGGGGGCTGCAACGAGTGGTCGTCCGCATCACCGGATTGGCGATCGGTATCAAGATTTGAAGGATTTGGGGCATGACCTGGACAACCCAGCCGCGGTCTAAGATTGGGGTTTTGGCCACCATTTCAACGGGCACCGGACCACTTGTGGTCTTGATTCACGGCGTTGGTTTGCGTTCTGAAGCTTGGGGCGCTCAAATCGAAGCGCTTTCGCGGAGCTATCGTGTTATTGCTCTCGACATGCCAGGACATGGTGCAAGCCCCGCTTTGGCTGTGGGGCCGAACATGGCGGATTATGTTGAAACGATAGTCGCGGTTTTGGACGAGCCAGCAATTGTCATAGGCCATTCTTTTGGCGCTATGATTGCGCTGCAAATTGCGATCCGCCACCCTGCTAAAGTCAAAGCAGTGGCTGCATTAAACGCGATCCACGGCCGTGACGCTGACGCAAAAGCTGCAGTTAAATTACGTGCAAATAAACTTGATGGCCGAACAATCGCTGATCCGACGGCGACCTTAATTCGTTGGTTTGGAGCAGATGTTTCACCTCAACGTATGGCTTGTGAGGAATGGTTGCGCAACGCAAACCCTGCGGGTTACCGCGATGCATACCGCGTTTTTGCCACAGAAGATGGCGCCGCAGAGGCTGATCTGAACGCAATCCAGTGTCCTGTGCTGTGTTTGACGGGGAAGGAGGAATCCAATTCCACACCAGACATGTCGCGCAAAATTTCGCAATTGACCCCAAACGGGCGTGCAGAAATTATTGATGGTGCCGCTCACATGCTGCCCATGACACACGCCACTTGCGTCAACGCGCTTTTGTCCGATTTCATTGAGAGCAGCGTATGAAGCAGCCGATCGATTCCAAACAGTTGCGCAAGGCTTTTGGAAATTTCATGACTGGCGTTACAATCGTGACCGCGCGCTGCTCAGATGGCGCAATGGTTGGGTTCACGGCCAACTCGTTTTCGTCGGTCTCGATTGATCCGCCGCTTTTGTTGGTATGCCTGGGAAATTTCCTATCCAGCTACGACACCTTCGCCAATTGCACCCATTTTGCGGTCAACATTTTGGCAGAGGATCAGAAAGACATTGCAAACATTTTTGTTTCTTACAAAGGCGATCGGTTCGCAAAAGTGCCTCACCATTTAGACCTACACGGTGTTCCACTGATCGACGGTGCTGCTGCCCAGTTTTCCTGCACACGCTATCAAGCTTTGCCTATGGGGGATCAC
>Ga0209712_10001970_pt1 | contig 17201 bp, 15 predicted proteins | sample ArcOceMetagenome_FD_187443 | JGI IMG/M metagenome (GOLD analysis project Ga0209712, IMG submission 187443) | Marine eukaryotic phytoplankton communities from Arctic Ocean - Arctic Ocean - Greenland ARC118M Metagenome (SPAdes) (version 2) | ecosystem: Environmental > Aquatic > Marine > Oceanic...
TGCCATCTATCTGAAACTCACTCCAATCTTTAAAGCCAAGGCCAATCACTTTTACACTGTTGTCACTTAAATCAACAATGGCTAAACCGTTGTTTTCCTGAAGTGTTATGTAAGCAACTTCATTAGTTGTGGTGATGTATTCTGGCTCTAAATCTTGCGCCACTGTTGTGCTGATCAATGATCCATTAATAGTGCGACCAGAAGGATTAGGGAAGTGCATGCCCTGTTTTTCCAGATCAGCTTGTTTACCGTTATAGTCAGAGAAGCTGATATTTATTGATGTGTCACTGGGCGTACCATCTACAATCGAGATGATCGATATCGAACCCTCTGGATCAATAGTGTAGTCACCACTAGGCTCGCCTTCATTGGCAGTCAATACTTTGCTGGCATCGGGCGTGAAGGTAACCATATCGGGTAAGTTACCTACTTCTACCGCTTTTACAAAAGTTGGGGATGATGTATCAAGCCCGTTATAAAACAATACCATACCATTTGTTGCTTTATCGGCCGCGGGCATGGCTACAGCCATCCAGTTTCCAGACACTGCAATACTTGTGGGGCCAGCTAATTGCACTGAGTTTTGCTCTGTGGGTAAGACTAATGTGATAGAAGTTAGGTTTTCACTGGAAAGGGGATTTGCCAATACATCACTGGTTAAGGACGAGGCATCAATTATTTCGATGGTTGGTTCATCTGCTGCACTATTTATCGCGTAAATGGTACTAGATGCAGTGTGAAACTGAACAATCTCAGCAGCACCTTCTGGATCATCTGAGTTGAGTTGAATACGACCAACAAGACTCAGAGTAATTGATGCATTGGCATCTATCCCATTAGCACCCTCTGTTCCGCCTGCGCCATCTGTACCTGCGACTCCTTGGGTTCCGATTGCGCCTACTTCTCCATCATCACCTTCTAAAAAACAACCTGTTAGTGATAAACTGATAGCTAAAGCCAAAGTGGCCTTAGTACATAATTGTACAACGTTTTTCATTTCTACTTCCTTAAAGGTATATGCTATTTCATGTCAGGATATAAAATAGCAGTGACACTTATATGAAGCGTAGATGACACCTTTATGACAGATTACTTGGGCTGATAATTGTGGGGTGAGTGACTTATCAACTCAAACGGTATTTGAAATTGAGCAATGGTAGTTAATATTTCTATGTGATGAAAAGTATTCGATTGGCTCCCCTATTGCTTGTTGTGATAATCAGGTGCTGACCAGTACAAGAAAAAAGTTATTGGTCGTTGTTACTTCTTCATCTATTTATACCAACAGTCATTAAATAGATGAAGAACATAATTATCATGACAAAGCCACACAGGGTGACTGATAATCTGGGATGGATAGCGCTACCGAGCATAAATAGTGTAATTTTTTCTGGTGGGGTAAACCTTTAACTGTGTGATTTTAAGAGCTGTGGCTAATTGTGGATGTAGTGGCCTAATATTTCCCGCCAAACTTGGATAAATTAGGTGCATTAAACACCATTCGCACTGCGTCGATCATAGAGCTTATATATTTACAAGTAATGCCCATCTTTAGTGATGGGTATTTATTCAATTGAATAAACCTTTGAGCTTATCTTTAGTTTTTTCTAACAACTTATCCTTTTGATTTTTGAGTTCTTCTTTCAGCTTTTTCTTAGCCTCATCTTCCAAGCGTTTTTTTGCTTCAGATTTAGCTGCAGTAATTACGTTATCGAGCATGGCATGAACCAAAGCTATTCCCACTTGATCTGCTGGCATGCCATTTGGCTGGCCAATAGAGCCTGCATTAAAAGTAGGTAAAGTAATCTCATAGGTTTTCGTCTCTATATTGAGATCACCGGTAGGTAGTTTTTCGAAATTTAACTTAAGGCGAACATTTTTGACTGTTACGTTTTCAATAATAATTAAAGGATTAACTACGTCTTGTGATGTGGGTACAGGTTCATTTTCAGTTTTTGGCAGATTGGCTGTTAAGTTGTTTTTCAGTACAATCAGGTTACCTTTCCCATCTTTGTCTACTTCGTAAAGAATTCTTGGAGCATTGATGCTGACTGTCTGTATCACATATGGCTCGTTGATAACTTCGCCTAAGTCTAGAGTCATCGTATCGACACTGAACGCATCTTCATTACTGAAGCCTTGCGGATTTTTTATATTTAGATCACTGATGGTCATTCGCCCATCAGTTAATGCCAAGTCTACCTTCAAGACTGACACAGTTGTAGCAAGATACTTACTCCCCTGTTGCTCTATTTGAGCACGAATAAAATCGCTTGCTCCGCTCAACATATACCAAATACCACCTGCAATTAGCAGCACTACCAAAGCAAAAATCCCCAGTCCTTTTTTCATGAAATTCTCTTTTAGCTATTTATTTAATACTATTATTGTATCAGAACCTCTGAATTACCAGCTCAACTCTTAGCTTTTTACTTATACGTCAGTAATGAATGTGGTGCGGATGTAGAGATGGCTCTTTAAAATTTACTATATGCGGTGAGTTTTGAATGTGATGACAACTATGTTTATATTATTCGTAGTAAAAGAATGACCTAGATCCCTTTATTAGCCTAGGAGTGTAAAATATGAAAACTAACCTTTACACTCATCACTGTGATTTTATTAACCCCTAACGTGCGATGTGTAGCTGCATCATAAACCTCTGTTGATACCCCTCATTATCTGATTTGGAAAGTTACCACGTTGATATTCTCAACATTATTATTTTGTGACTATCGAACTAATAACACCTAGAAATCTATAAGTTTATGGATGTAACTAAGATTATTGATTTAATGTTTTCAGACAGAGCAGAAAATAAGCCTAAAGAATAAGCTGACCCTAACCCATTGCTGCTTGAATTAGTGAACCGGATACCTAATGAAATATGGCAGAGTTTTGTAGATGAAGTGAGCTCTAAATACTAACAGGTGGTGTTTAGCTAAATTGTTTAGTGTATTTGTTGTCTCCTAAGTAATATGTTTTGGGGCAGAATATTACTGACGATATGGTTAGCCAGTCTTTTTAGGTTTTGCGGATCATTTAAAATAGCGGCTGCCTCTTTAAGGGCTAGCGCCATATAATACATGCTAACCATGTGGATTGATTAACTTCAATATCAACTTTATACCTTTACTCTAAGCTAAACTGCTTGAGGAAACTATAAACCGTATCATAATCGTATTGCTGTTTGCCGGGGGCTCTTGAGGTTTTGACTCAAATAACGGCTGTCTTCTGAGCTAATCCTGTGAAATAACCAAGCTAGTTCCTTTATTTTGGCGTATGTCGGCTTTGAGTAGGTTTCATCGCATGGCACACTTGTGTGGCGGCATAACTAAAGACGTCTGGATTTGAATGTTTAGTGTGAAGAAAGCTGCTTAGCGCGTACCAATAATCTCGAAAATTGGCAAATAAATGGAATGATTGCTGATTTTGATGAACTTGTAAGCCAAGGTCGCTGGTTTAGATATATTGGTCATGGAAGTTGGAAGCTCATATCAGTTAGAAGATGATTAACCCAAAGTACTCTAGTAACCAATAATAATTTGGCATTAGACAATTTTGGGCATTGATGACGACATTGTCCATAAATTAAGTGGTGTCCATAAATTAAGTGGTTCAAGCTCAAGCTCTGTCAGTCAGCTTTGATATAGGTTTCTAAATATCAACATGGTGATATCGCCAGATAATAAAAAATCACTTAGTCAGATATTAAAAACTAAATCTGCGATATGGGTATTCGTATCCCTTGAGGGTATCATTCAACGTTAATCTTGCGATTTCAAAGTACTGGATGATCCCTCTGTTATTCAGGCGATACAATATGTCGCCAACATGTCTGCTGAGGCATCAAGGTTTAGCAAGTGATTGATTATGTGGCCTTCGGTCTATTCAGTACTTGAATATGGCGTATAAGAAACACCTTAGCAATATAAGCTCAATATTATGGGGCTTTATAAAACAAAGTTGTTAATTGAAAGTCACTGACCACGTTCATTAACCATGGCTATTACTTGGGGGGGGCAGTTAGTGTAAAGATAAAAACATGATCCCAATCATGTCAGTATAAACACGATAACTTCAAATTTTTTACCAGATGATTAGCTTTCATCACTCTAATGGCCAAGTTAACAAAACACTAAATAAATAGTATGGCAATGACTAAGCAGCTAATATAGTTGAAAGTTAATTTACTAGTATCAGTTTACCTAAAAGTGATGCATGAATACTTGATATGCTGAGAGTACCATTTGTATGATGAAATATTTTGAACTACCTATGGTCTCGAGTGAACGTAATGAGAGCAATAATAATACTGGAAGTATATGAGTGATAATGCCATAGCACTTGAAGGCCAATTAGAAACTGTTCAACAGGCCAAAGAGTTTTTATTAGGCTTATCAGCTGAAAATTACCAAGCGGTGATTAAACCTTATTTTACCAGCAGCGCTGGCGCCCACATGCGGCATGTATTGGATCATTATCTGGCATTAAAGGATGGATTAGAGCAAGGACTGATTAATTATAATAAGCGAAATCGTTATTCTAATGTTGAATTTTGCCCACAAAAAGCCTTGTTACAGTGGCAAAAAGTCGAACAGTGGTTAACAGAAGTCAGTGAGCTAGATGCTGATATGTCGGTTACCATAATATGTGAGGCTTCTATTAATAAAACTCAAATCACTCAAGTCAGATCGACTTTAGCCCGTGAATTGGTATTTGTTTCCAGTCACGCTACCCATCATTTTTCTTTGTTAGCCGTCATCAATTCTTTGCTGGGTAATAAAGATGAAGTCAACTTTGGGATCGCACCAAGTACTGCTAGCTATGTGCGTCAACAAGCTTAGTCTCACAGTCATATATACCCAATTATTTTAAGGTGCTTATCCAATCCATTACTCGCTCTGCTAATTATAAGCCTCTTTAAATAGGAGCGTTTGAAGCTGGTAATTGCCTAATAAAGCGTAGATAATTATTTTTTATTATTATCCTAAGTGTTTGCAGTAAGGATTTTTCCATGAGTGATTTACCCCAATGTCCACAGTGCGACTCAACTTTCACCTACGAAGATCGAGATATGTTCGTGTGCCCAGAATGTGCTCATGAATGGCCACAATCCGGTGAAGTAAACGAAGACGAAAAAATAATCAAAGACTCAAACGGCAATGTTTTAAGCGATGGAGACACTATTACTGTCATCAAAGATCTCAAAGTAAAAGGGTCCTCTGCTGTGGTGAAAGTGGGCACTAAAGTGAAGAACATTCGTTTGGTGGAGGGTGATCACGATATCGATTGTAAAATTGATGGTATAGGCGCCATGAAATTGAAGTCTGAGTTTGTTAAGAAGGTATAGTGATTAATTATTGTAGCGTTTAAATGTTACTGTAAATTTGGCTCCCCCTAACTTGTCAGATTGACTAATCACAACTTGTGCACCATGCCATAGTGCTATCCTAGCGACTATTGCTAAACCCATACCATAACCCTTTTGTTCGCTCTGATTTTCACCTCGAGTAAAGGGTTTAAATATCTCCTCGCGCTTTTCCACAGCTATGCCCGGGCCATCGTCAGACAGACACATGATCACGCTAGTAGTTGTTTGTTCAGTGGTAATTCGAACATGTTTAGCTGCATATTGCTGTGCGTTAGAAAGCAAGTTATTGATTAACATAGACAGATAGTTTTCGTCACCATCGACGACTATCGGATTTTTAGATAACCCCGTAATATCGATGGATACCGCAGAAGAAGTATTCGATGTGAGGTTATGCACAGAAGATTTTATAAGGATATTTAGGCTCTGTGGTAAGTGCTCAACCTTGATCATCTTTTGTTCAAGACGGGCGTAATTAAGCAATACACCGACTAGGTTCTCCATTTCTTGGATGTCTTGACTCAAGTGCCTAATATACTTTTCTTTATTCTCAGGATTATTGGTTTCATTTAATGCTTCAATACCAAAACGCAGCCTAGCCAAAGGTGTGCGCAAGTCGTGTGACACGGCATTGCTTAATAATTTATTGTCTTCAACTAAGGTCTCTATTTTTTCTGCCATACGATTAAATTCATTCTCAATATCAACAATATAAGATGTATAAGAAATATGAATACGTTTAGAAAAGTCACCTTCTCCAAAGTTTTTAGCCGTACTTCTGAGTAGTCGTAATCGTTTGATTAAAGGATAAAGCCAAATAAATACGCAGAGTAAAATGCCTGCATAAAAGACTGTCGTTAAGGCAACTTGTAAGGTTAGATTATCTTCTTGTTTGGTTTGTTGAGGAACGCTCAGGGTCAACACTTGTTGCAGGGAAGGCAAAAGTTGATTCACTGTGATGAGCTCCTCTGATTCTAAAATTAGTGGTTCGCCTCGATTAAAATTATCTCGCAGACTAGCCGGTAAGGGAAATTCAGCCAACGGGGCAAGTGTAAGTTGCAGCTGATTTTGGTTTTGCCACGTTGTGACAAATTGTTCAACGTTGTCTGTTTTGTCTAAGGTGCTGGCCAGTGGTGTGATGATTTGTCGGTAGGCACTAAATTCATCGGGATTTTTTTGTTCTTGGTATTTATTGAAAAATGTATCCAAACCCCATCCAAAAAAAATGATGGCGGTAAAAATGGCAACCACTAAGGAAAAAGTAAGTTTTTTCATGACCAAGCGTCAGCTACTAGCAAGTAACCTTTTCCCCAGATAGTTTTTATCCGATAAGGGTTGTTTGCATCATCTCCTAGTTTCTTGCGCAGCCGCGACACAATAATGTCGATACTTCGGTCGAAACCATCGTAATCAATACCACGGAGTTGCTGCACCAGCTCGGTTCGCTTCACTAATTGACCTGCCGATTGGGCTAAATGCCAAAGCACATCAAATTCGTTAGATGAAACGGCTATCAGTTGACCATGTAACTTAGTTTTGCGGGAGTTGGCATCTATATGAAACTGTCCAAATTGAATCTGATTTTCATTTGAGCATGCAACATCGCTTGGGGTATTTGAACGGCGTAACAAGGCTTTTATTCTAGATAACAAAACACGAGGTTTGACGGGTTTAGTAACGTAGTCATCTGCACCCAATTCAAGTCCTAAAACCTCATCCATTTCTTGATCGCGAGCGGTCATCATTAGAATGGGCCCGTGATAGAAATTACGTGCCTCTCTGCACACATCAAAGCCGTCTTTTACCGGGAGCATGATATCTAACACCACTAAATCAGGATTGTCCGTTTTGATCAATTCAACTGCGACGTCGCCACGGTTTACCAAGGTGACCAGATAACCGTGTTCAGTGAGATAGTCGCTGAACCATTCGGCCAGAGACATATCATCTTCAACCAACATAATATGTAGTGGGGAGGGCGCTTCAATCAAAATAATTTCCAACTCGATTTGGGACGTTTAGACGATTTAAACACCCACGACACTGAAATACTTACCTTGGAGAGATTGATGTGTTCATCCATTTCGTGAATACCATATGTCAAACTTTTATTAGACTGGAAATCAAAGCTCACTTCGCCCGTTTTTACTTGTGACCAACATTCTATGTTCTTCAAGGTCGACAACTCGACTAGACAATAATTGCCAATTTCAGCCTGATGCCATCTAAAGGTAACGTCTTGATAACAAACTTGCCCTTGCCGTAAGGCGATACAACGCATAGGCGTTGCAACAAGTTCACTTTCTTTGGGGGGATTATCATCGGCATAGGTATTCCCCGCACATAGGTAAAGCGCTAAAGAAAACCCTAAAAATAATAAAGAAAAGTGTTTCTGATAAGTGAGTGCCATAGTCTCGATACTCACTTAAAAAACGTAGTTAATGCTGGTATTAATACCAGTGTAAAATTTTCTTCTTTTTTCAAACAAAGGACTATTATTGTGTCCAAAATTCGAACCAAGAATAATATTCACACGGTAAATCCAGTTTTCACTTATTGGGTAAGTCAGACCTAAAGATGAGCCAAAGCTCAATGATGTTTTACCATCGTAGGTTTCTATGCCTGTTATTGCCGATTCCTCTTGTGTCACACCTAGATAATAATCATTGTAATTTGAATCTGATAAATTTAAGCCAATCAAACCGTGGAAGTTCCAATTTCTGTATTGCCAATTGCGACCCAATAAAGCAGAGGCAACCGTGCCTTTGCTTCTTCCTTGCACATCATGTTTGAGAGATACTTGCAGGATGCTTTTTCCAAGATAGCCTGTTAAACGTCCGCCTAACATAGAACTACTTTGTCTTTCAGTGATACCGATAAAACGGTCGTCGATGCCTTCTGATATGCCCTCTCCGGTCATGCCTAATACAAGATCAAAATACCAGATGTCACTGTTATATGCGGTATATCCAATGACCACTGGTTCGGCCGTTTCCTGCCCTATATCAATGAAAAATCCTCTCCAATTGTAACTAGCACTTAAATTAGGAAATACGTCAACGCCTTTGCCTTCCTCGTCAGTCAAAGATGAACTTACGCCAACCCATGTACCTATACCAAGCTCTACAAAATTATCTGGGTCATTATTATCTAGGGTGTTGGTTCGTAATGTGCGGACAATATCTGCCGCATAAGCAAATGAGGAAAACGCGATAAACAATATCGTAATCAGCGATAGTTTCTTTAGGGGTGAATACAACTTGTTTGCTTCCTTAATTTTTGAATACTTATTCAGTATACTTTTTGATAAACATAAAAAACCTATCAAGACACTCTGTTTGTATCTAAGTGTACACTGTGCTTTTCTATTAAAAAATGATCAGCAAAGTTAAACCTGATTTTTGAATTGATATTTGCGTAATCTCAAGTCGAATTTCATGAGGACTTAAGAGGTAATGCTAAGTGAGCAGTGCACTTAGCGCTGATATCAGATGTTTCATCAACAACATGGCTATCAAGATGGTTCGGTCCTAGTTCAGGGTTAGCATCTTCGAGCAGCATAGGCTGTGAGCGGTTTCTTTAATCAAAATAGTTTCCAGTTTATACCTGATGCCATCTAAAAGTGAGTAACGTTGACGAGTAAGTTACATATTTTGTTTTCACACTTAAAATATATAGGTAATGCTTGTACCAACACCAGTATTACCTACACATTTTGTTTACTCACTTAAAATTCGTAGGTAATACTGGAACTAATCCCCGTATAAAAGTCTCTCTTTTTGCTAAATAAAGGGCTGTCGTTATATCCAAAGTTTGAGCCTGCATGAGCGGTTGCCCGAAACTCCCAACTTTCTGAAATAGGGTAAGTGACTCCTACTGATGAATTAAAGCTGACTGAAGCTTTGCCATCGTATGCTTCAAAGTCAGTTATGGCTGCTTCTGCGTCTGATACACCTAAGTAATAATCGTTAAATTTTGCATCCGCCAGAGTTAGCCCTGCTAGGCCATGAAAATTCCAGTCATTAACTTGCCAATTGCGCCCTAACAAGGCCGATGCAACAGTACCTTTACTTCGGCCCCTGGCATCATGCTTAATTGACACTTGCAAAATGTTTTGTCCAAAATACCCCGTTAAGCGTCCGCCTAACATAGTGCTGCTTTGTCTTTTTGTGATACCGATAAATCGATCGTCGGTGTCTTTAGATATGCCACCACCTGTGACGCCTAACATTAAGTCAAAAGACCAGTTTTCACTGTTGTAAGCATTATATCCTATGACTAATGGTTCGGATGTTTCCATCCCTACATCGATGAAAAAATCATTCCAGTTGTAACTGCCACTCACGTTAATGCCAATGCCAGTTCCTTTGCCATCCTCATCAGTCAAAGATGAGCCAATACCCACTCCTGCATTTATGCCTATTTCGAAGAAATTTTCAGGAACGCTATTTTTATCTGCATTGCTGCGTAATTCGCGAGCAATATCTGCAGAGTGAGTCAATGATGAAAACGCGACTGACAATATCGCAACAAATGATAGTTTTTTTATGTGTGAAGACTGCATGTTTACTTCCTAGTTAATTGAATACCCATGCAGTATATTTTTAACCAAACACAAAATACGTATCAAGATGCAGCGTTTGTAACAAAGTGTAGGAGAGTAAAACTGAACAAAGCTAATCCGCCCTATGGGAAAGTCAGATTCACGGGAGAAGTTAAAAGCAAAAGAATTTGAACCACAGAGGACGCAGAGAACACAGAGGAAAAGCAGGTGAAAAAGTGTATTGTTGTTGGGTACAGGGGCTAGTTATGTCTGGTTATAATGTGCCGATTGCAGAAGTTGATATGGACAGAGTTGACTGGCAGCTTCGATATGGATTATCCGTCGCCTGAACGCAGGCACTGCGTTGAGAGCCATTTTTTTGAATGACAGGCAACTGATAATCTATATCAATGGAGCCATTCGCTGAGTGTCGCAAATGTGCCAAAAGGAGCCGTTGCCAAGCCATTCCAAGCACGCTCCCAATTAACCGTAACCCGCCGGTAGGGGGGTGGCCTCAGAATTTATAAATTTGCTCAAAAGCGGACAGTGAAAAAATGCAGTTGTGACTAGGGACGATCCCCGCTTTGCCGTCTTGGCGAGCATGAGAATATCTAAGGGTTTTAGCCTTTTAATAGCAAGTCCCGCCCCAGACCGGTCATTGCTCGGATCATCAACTGATATTCAGTAATGCGCCTGCTTCCGTTTGCTACCGATGCTCACTTCAACCTTATCAAGCAGTCCAAACAGGTTTATTTTTCTCCTAGAGGCGCGAAGGCGCAGAGCAAAAGTGGCTAAGTTAAGTCGACTTTATCCATAATATCCGTTCAATTCAGAATTAATTCATTCATGCGCGCGTGAAGTGTCAGGTTTATTTACACATTTCAATGCCGCTTTACAGGGGATATAACCGGTCAATAAAGTGCATGGTAAAGGGTAGTTTCTATGGCTAATAAACCGGTATTTTGTCGGTAAACAGAGCAAGTTTATGAATTATATAGGGATGAGATGTTGATTAAAAAGCATCGGTGAGCCGCTTTTTTAAAGACTTACCAGCATATTTAGGGGCTTTTACTTGCTGAGCGAATATTATTTTTTATGAAATTAACGCTATTTAATATCGGAACTCTGAATAAATAATAGGTCGGTAATTGTTTTATACAAATCAACAGTTTACCACTTAAAATGTATCAGGTTTTATTACACTTTTTTACACCCGCTAATACAGGGTGAATTAATGCGAAGTCCAGTATGAAAGAATTTGTACCATACTTTTAATCCAAATGGATGAGGCGGTTTTTTTTACACAGTTTGTTTAAAAAAAAAGCCTAACTTTCAAGTCACTGTAATCATTACTTTTATTTTTTTGGCGTGATATATGCTTAAATCTGGAGGTGAGCGTCAATTTCGAAAGTAGGAGTCACCATGTATTTTCGTTTTATGAATAAGGACGTTTATTTTAACCACTTTCCGGTAATTTTTGCTATTTAGATATGCCGGTTACGTTTTAGAGAACGTTTTTCTTTTTTATTAGGAGCAGGAATGTTAAAGAAGTTACTACCCATAATGTTTTTATTTGCAGGGTATCAGGCTAATGCAGCTTTGATCGAATTACAATGGGCATCTGCTGCTAACACGTATTTTGCAATGCATAACGATCATCCCATTGTTAAGGGGGAGAGTGTAATGATCTCTTTGATGGTGGACAATGGCAATGCGGGACTTAACGGCCAGGCGTGGACCGCGGGCGACTTTGTCTCAATACGATTCGAGGGCGCGTCGGGGTGGTACTATGAGTCGTCGGACATTGTCGAGTCGGGCGGTGGGTTTTCTTCGAACGCGGCCGTAGGGTTGTCGTGGACGAAAGGGCATGGGTGATGGCGAGTCACTACTCCAGCACCTCTGATAATCATAACTATGAAAATGCCAGCGACAGCACATGGCGATTGACCCCGGTTGCTTGGGGGTTGTCGGCGGAGGGTGGCCCTAGGACGCTTTACGAAGCGGTTCGTGATATAGAGCCAAGCGGGTACGACTAAGTGTACGATCATTATTCCTGAAAGGTCAATTTGCGGTGATAGACGGATGCCAGCACGGTCGGCTCGATTAGTACCTGCGGCTGTCCCAGAACCCTCAATCATCGCTCTATTTGGATTGGGACTTGTTGGTATCGGATTTGCGCGTAGACGTCGATCTTAAACACTTGCAATCCTGCGGCAGCCCATCGCTGCCAACGTTTTACATACAAACCTAAGACTAAAGTCATCTCATCTGAGGTGGCTTTTTTGTTTTTTAGTTGCTCATAAAGCTGCCTGTAATGCAAAACGTGTTTTTCAACCGTCTTTGCTGCGACGGTTAATTGTTTGCCATCAAAATGGTAACCGAGAAAATCCCAGCCTTTTGATATTTTACCGATAAAGGTCTTATCCGGCGCCTGCTCAATTTTCAATTGATTAAAGTGCTGATTGACTGTCCTCACTGCTTTACGTAAGTGCCAGCGAGTTTTTGCTAATATGATGATGTCATCCATAAACCTGCGATAAAAATAGCGGGTGTCACCTTCCATCTGCTCATCTAAGGCTTTTAAGTAATACGCCGCAATAATCGGTGATAAGGGGCAGCCTCTTGATATACCGCAGTGTATAGACTTAAATGTACCGCCCTTTTCAACGGTGCGTTTCACAAACTGCACTAACAAGCGCCAGATAAACGGGTCGGCAATGTCCTTATCCAGTTGCTTGAACAATATCGTATGGTCAATCGACTCATAATAGCCCTTTACATCGGTTTTCATCACGTAGCGATAATCAGGCAAAGCTGCGTGTAGGTCATTCACGGTGGCTTTTAATCCGCCATGCCTTTTGATGTGAGTACAAAGTGGGGATAATGCCAACGCAGTCGGTAAAGCCATGGCTAACATCTTTAATACCAGCGCATCTTGTGATGACCACAAATGAATACTTTCACCATCGGCTTTGGTGACCACACTGAGCGGCATGAAGGTGTAATCTTGTTTGTTGAGTGTTTGCAGCAGCTCACCACGGATAGTGTGCCAGTGAAAACGCAGATGCCAGATATCGGCATTGGCGGGAAAGTTACGCCGCTGCTTACATAGCCATAAATAAGCGGTATCGAGAGTGGCTTCGGTGAAAACACGTTTGGTATCTAGCATGGCTTAAGGATAGCTGAATGACTGCTAAGGGAACAAGCTTTGGTTGTTTTCAGAAAAGCTGAATGACGGGTGTTGGCCGACGGATAGAGAACGTTCCTAAAGATGGGTTTTAATAGCAAAATTCACCAATATAACTCTAAGTGCTTATGTCTGCTTTGTCGGAATTGCCGTCCTTAAGATGGTTAACTTGTTTGTCTGCTTTTCGCTCTTTGCCGTCAATCAGATTTAATTAGAGTCTATTAGCCAGCAATAATAGATATCTATCCTTTCAGCCAAGCAGCAACTTTCTTTTCTCTGTGCTCTGTGGTGATAAGCTTTAGTCTTTTGCTTTCAACTAGCATTTATTCACTAATTTCTATCTACTGCACTTTTTATTTTTACTGCACTTTTCCCATTTTTATATTCCTCCCAACCATCACCCATATACAACTTCAATAACTTTTCAGGTGCGTTGGGCAAGTCAACGCTCAGTAATAATCCGGGGGTATCGTTAAAACTTTTATCTATCCCTAAGCAATGAAACACTGCCCCGAGTTTGTTGTAGTGTTTGAGTAAGATGGGTACGTCTTTACCATCGGGTTCAATGCCCTTTAGCAGAGCACTGACATGGTCTTCTAATCCATGTTGCAGAGCAAAAGCGTTTACTTCTGGGTGTAACTCATGTTCGAACGGTGCTCTGGGTACAACATTGTTTGTAGGAGTGACCATGGCTTGCTGAATAATAGCTGCGCTGCGTACATCATATAATTTGCTAATGGAGACAGTACCGTAAAGTGTTCGATATTGGGGATATTGACATACAAAAGCTCCGATACCGCGCCACAACAAAAATAAGCCTTGGAAGCTACGTTGGTATTCAGGTATTAAAAATGAACGTCCCAATTCTAAACAGGGTTGTTGCCGATTCACAAAGTCAGGACCAAAATCAAACATACGATGCAAATACAGGTTTGCTAAATTGCCATCGGCTAACAATTTGTCAGTTTGCCCCATTCGGTATGCACCGATTATTTGTCCTGTTTCCTTTTTTATGACAAACAGGTGAGTGTAGGTGGCATCAAAGTGATCAGTATCAAGGGGTTCACCGCTGCCTTCGTTATGCTCACGAAATACCATTTCCCGCAGACGCGCGATTTCATTGACGGTATTGGGCATTTGATTTTGATAACCAAAGTACACCGACAAATTTTTGTGATCGAGAAGGTGTTGTTCTCTAGGGAGCTGCTGCACCTCTTGCAAAATTTTCTCACCCTTAACTTCAACCGCAAGAGGTTGTAATTGAGTGACAGCATCAGCCGGCCAGAGTTTTTGCCAATCTGGATCAAGTAGATAACTTTGTGCCCTGAATAATTCTGTTTGGGTATCGAGGCTTATCTCTTTTGCATAATGTTTAATTGCAATGGCCTCACCTGCTGTTACGGTTATTTTAGCATCCCGTTTATTGACTAATTCACGAGGTAACATCAACATGCGAAGCCGAAAATAAATCCGACCTAAACGATAAAACAAGGGGCTGTTAAAACCACTGACAAATATAGGTAGGTACATCGCATCAGTGCGATTGGCGATGCTAGCAATCAGTCTGTTCCAGCTGTGGTCCGCGATACGTTTTGTGTCTTTATGAAAATAACTCACACGCCCAGCAGGGAAAATAAGTAATGCTCCGCCACTTTTCACATGTTTCAGACAAGTACGAATAGATGGCGCATTTTTTGGATCATTTTCTGATAGTGGATTGGTGAAAATGAAATAGTCTTTAAGCTCGGGAAATATCTTCAGGCCTTGGTTGGCCATCACTTTTATGTCGGGGCGCACCTTTTCAATTGCCCAAGCTAAAAAGACCCCTTCGATACCACCAAATGGATGATTGCTGGCGATAACAAGTGGGCCCGTTTTAGGGATTTTAGCTTGTAACGCTTCCAGACCTAGCAATTGAATATTAAGCCCATCTAATAAGCTTTTAGCGAAGGTCGTTTTGTCTAAGTCGTGCAGATTATTTTCATTATATAAATCGTCCAACTTATTAATAGCAAGGACACGGTCTAATAATTTTAAGATTTTTTTAGTAAAAAAGTTCTTTTTATTATCAGGGACAACATTTAGCAGGCTTATGGCTGCAGGCATAAAACAGTACCACGAGAAAGACGAATAATTTATGACACTAATCATGCTTTAATTTGCCACTAAATTCAGCCAATTATTAACTTATTACAAAGTATTCTGTTTTTGAAACAACAATTTTTTAACTGTTTGACGTTTGCTGTTAGATTTAAGGCATAATAAATCTTAATTCTCATTCGTTTTTTTAAAATACAAGCAGGACGAAGATGCAACAGATTACTATCACCACACCAGACGATTGGCATTTACATTTTAGAGACGGCGATATGCTCAGTGAAACAGTACCTGCTACAGCTAGGTGCTTTGCCCGGGCGATAGTTATGCCAAATCTAGTGCCTCCTGTGGTGAACGCAAAGTTGGCCAATGAATATAAAGCACGTATCTTAGCTGCTCGCCCAAAAGGTAGTCATTTTGAACCTTTAATGACATTGTATCTGACGAATCAAACGTCAAAGCAAGATATTATCGATGCCAAAAATTCGGGTATAATAGCTGCCAAGTTATATCCTGCTGGAGCGACTACCAATTCAGCTCAAGCGGTCAGCGGTATTGAAGCGTTATACCCCGTGTTTGAAGAGATGCAAATACAAGGTTTATTATTATTGGTGCACGGTGAAGTCACTGAGAGCCATGTAGATATTTTTGATCGTGAAAAGGTATTTATCGATCAATATATGGTTAAAATTGTGCAAGCCTTCCCTGAATTGAAAGTGGTGTTTGAACATATTACTACCAGTGACGCGGCTGACTTTGTTCTTAGTAGTGCCAGTAATGTAGCTGCCACTATTACCCCGCAACATTTATTGTTAAATCGAAATGATTTATTAGTAGGTGGCGTTAAACCTCACAACTATTGTCTACCTGTATTAAAGCGCAGCATTCATCAGCAGGCTCTGCGCGAAGTAGTGGCTAGTGGGTCGAATAAGTTTTTCTTAGGTACCGACTCTGCACCTCATGCCAAACATGCCAAAGAAAACGCTTGTGGTTGTGCGGGTTGTTATAGTGCATGGAGTGCTCTGGAGCTTTATACTCAGGTCTTTGATGAGCTCAATGCACTGGATAAGTTGGAGGGATTTGCGAGTTTCCACGGAGCAGATTTTTATGGTCTCCCCAGGAACTCAAATTCGGTGACTTTGGTTAGGCAAAGCTGGACGGTACCAGAATCTCTTACCTTGCCAAATGGCGAAGCGATAGTGCCATTTTTCGCAGGACAAACCGTTGAATGGAAAATTGGCTAGAATTTATTAATGCCTTCATTCACACCATTCTATTATTCATAGATAGATAGATAGATAGATAGATAGATAGATAAATAGATAGATAAATGAAATTATCTGAATGGAACTTAAGTCGTTGTTTGGCAAAATTTTACAAAGCAATACACATTCAGTGCCCTTAGCTAAATCATCCCTTGATGATTTTATCAAAAGAACTGAAATGAGTGAACTCGTTTTTTTATCCTTTAATGGCTGCATGTAGTGGTCATGCGATTGCTAAGAGCGCCTTTTTATTGTTAGCGACTGATTATCGAATTGGTGTTGATGGGGCACTTAAATTGACTTAAACGAAGTCGCAATAGTTATGACTATGCACTTCGGTGGTGTAGAATTGCTGAAAGGTAGATTGGTTCCAGTATTTTTAACCGTTCGGTAATTTTAGCTGAAATGGTCTCACCACAATAAGCGGTCACAGCTGGATTTTTGGACAAGGTCATAAGTGCAGCAGAATTTGCACCTGGTGTTACAATTGATTGCTTAGGCGATGACAAAACTAGATATGAAAGCCCATCACCAGACTAAGCTAAAAGCACTAGCTGAATCATCGCAAGTGCTAAGTGTGTATAGAAAAAGACCGACATAGCAGCCTCTAGTTGCGTGTATATCGATTATCATAAATGAGAATATTTTGAATAAAGAATTTGCTTCACTGGGTTTAAACAACGCTTTGCTCGACAACCTGGAATCTATGGGTTTCAAAGAAATGACCGACATTCA
>Ga0209712_10001971_pt1 | contig 17200 bp, 13 predicted proteins | sample ArcOceMetagenome_FD_187443 | JGI IMG/M metagenome (GOLD analysis project Ga0209712, IMG submission 187443) | Marine eukaryotic phytoplankton communities from Arctic Ocean - Arctic Ocean - Greenland ARC118M Metagenome (SPAdes) (version 2) | ecosystem: Environmental > Aquatic > Marine > Oceanic...
TTATCTATCATTTTTTAGTGTTTTCAAACTGAGTCAACTATTTATGTCTATACTTTTTAGGGATAATATTTATTTAATATCTTGTATAAGAGTGATAGTTAATACTACTCTAGAGATATGGTAAATTTCTGTTCACGTTAATGAATAAAAATCGTTTTGATAATAAACTTAGTCGTCCCGGGCTAGCTTTCCAACCGTTATACAAACAAGTTGAAGAACATGTGACTCAACTGATTGTCGAACAACGTTGGAAGCCTGGTGAAATGTTACCAAACGAGTTTCAGTTAGCAAGCGAGCTAAATGTTAGCCAAGGTACCGTTCGTAAAGCCTTAAATAGCTTAACCGATGCAAAAATTCTGAACCGTAAGCAAGGTATCGGCACCTTTGTATCTGAGCATACTAGCCATCACAGTTTGTATCGATTCTTCCCATTAATCGCAGATGGAAACCCCCCAGAGTTACCCAAAGCGGAATTGTTATCAGTAGAAACGCAAGTAGCAACAAAACAGGTTGCACAAGCGTTAGAATTAAACTCTACAGCAAAAGTTATAGTGCTGAGTAGAAGACGAATTTTGAATAATGAGTTTTGTATGGCTGAAACCATTTTTTTGCCACACAAGTATTTTGCTATATTGGAAAAACAACCCGAAGTACCACATACCCTTTACCACTTTTATCAAACCCAATTTAATCTAACAGTACGTGATACTAGAGACAGTATCAAAGCCGTGCTTGCCACAAAAAAAGATGCCCAGATGTTAGGTATACAAGAAGGGGAGCCTTTACTCGAAGTGACAAGAGTCACCCATTCTTTAGACAACAAGGCGATTGAATTTAGGCTAAGTCGCTGTCGTAGTGATAATTATCATTATTTGGTAGAGCTGGGGTAGGTTGGCGTCGTTGAAGAGTTGTTATCAAACGGGCGCTTCAATAATAACCATAGTATTCAATCGCTTATTCCTATAAAAAACTTATTGCGTGCAGAACATCTATTATCCAAGTTATTTCATTCTTAAAACTAATTTAAGCTTGTAGCATCACACTGTTGTTAATCCCACAATAGTAAGGTGGTTGCTTGGCTCATGGTCATTTTTGTTGGATTGCACTGCAAGGTGTTAGGGTTATTGTGGTATTACTGGCACAGTTAGTTAGTTGTTATTCCGTTGCTATACATCCCCAGAGTGCTTGTTCAAGACTTTGCATATAAAGCGATGTCACACTCAATATAGCCTTCACAGAAATATGGCATATAGGTTACCTTAACGATGATGTTCATTCATCAAACACGCATGAGCCCTGTTATCAGTGTGACTTTCTTAAGGTTGCTTACAGGCATTCTCAGGCTCATGAAAGTCGTACTATGAATAATTAATTTGGGTGTGAAAAGCCAAGTGGACTGCCCAACAACATCTGAAATGAGTTCTGATATAAAACGTCAAGTAGGCAAAATAAATATTTCAGTCGGCGTTAGTTTTGATGAGTCAGACCAATATTTAATGCTCCTTCATACCTTTGCTGATTGTTGGGGCGAAGCTGTCACTCAGTAAATTTATATCAAAGCACCTATTTTAAAATTCTAGATCAGCTAGTCCATAGAATGGTAATTTCAGACACAAATCAATACTGTTATATTTTAGGCTTTCATACGATTTCACCCTTTAGAATGAGACACATCATAAACTTTCACTTCTTTGTTTTTGACTAAATAAAATGAAAATAGCCATTACTCACCCCTATAAACGGGATAAAAGTCCGTTACAACGTAAATAACTTGATAACTAGGTCGCAATTTCGATTAACTAGGGTCATATACCAATACAGCATCCGGACTATGGGAAATACAATATGAAATTTTTATCTCTTATCACCATGATATCAGTATTGGCAGGCTTTAATTTTCAGGCGAATAGTATGACTACAAAAATCCATAATTCTTCAAACATAAAGAGTGTATTTGAACCCACAATAAATGATAGATGGATCGGTATAGGCATCTCTTATGGCTCTTATCGTGATGGTGAGAGTCCCAGTAATGGTAGTGTTTCCTCTGAGAAAGACATTCTTCAAGACATGAAACTATTGACTACTGATAACACTATATCTTGGAATCTCATTCGTATGTATGCGGCTGATGCGGCTAGTGAAAAAGTATTAAAGACTATCAAAAAACACAACTTACCCGTCAAGGTCATGCAAGGCGCTTGGTTATCTTCTAGTCAGACTGACGAAGAAAACGAGAAACAAATTTCAGAGGTGATTCGTTTAGCTAATGAATACAAAGACATTGTGATGACAGTCAATCTTGGCAATGAAATTTTTGTCGACTGGTCAGCACATAAACTGGAAATATCTGACTACCCAAAGTATTTAGGATGGGTTAAAAAAGTTAAAGCACAGACGCAAGTACCAGTAACACTGGCTGATGACTATAATTTTTGGAACAAACCATGGAGCCAAGAAATAGCACAAGAGCTGGATTATATTGTTTTGCATGCCTATGCAATGTGGAATTCACAAACTTTAGAGAATGCTTTGCCATGGACTGAGAAGACCTATCATGATATTCAAACCTTGCACCCCAGCAAGCAGATTGTGTTAGGTGAATCAGGCTGGGCAACTAGCGCTGTTACAAGTAATGGTGACGAAAGTTTGATCGTAGGTGAGGCTAGCGAACGCGCCCAAAAAGTATTTTATGACGCATACAGACAGTGGCTAGTCGACAATCATATTGTGTCTTACTATTTTGAAGCTTTCGACGAAAAGTGGAAAGGGGGCGAAGATAAGCCTAATGGTATTGCTGAGAAAAACTGGGGAGTCTTTCGCTCAGACCGCACACCAAAGATGGCAATAAAGGAATACTATAGTAACGACAAGTAGCACAAGGTCGGCGTAGCTATGAGCTCAATAAAAATTTAACAAGAGTTGAATGCCTATCATCTTAGGCATTTATTTTCATAACCACAGCCCTTCGTTTTAATGTGCTTTACCGTTCTGTGTTGCGACATGACAGCCGACACTATCTTCAGCCACCAACGCTGGGTTCACCTAGCTAGCGGCTTGATTCTCAAGAGCAAGCATTATTGCACCAAAGATTAGGTTGTATATGGATCATCAAAGCACTGGTGATTGTGAGAATAAAGAATAACAAAAAGCAACTTAATTGAATTGGCAGATTTAAGTTTGTACTGCGGGGACCATGGCACAATGAGATTTTACTAGTATGTTTATTGCGCGTTTTATTTATTTAATTCGAGTATCTGATGGATATTCTTCAGAAAGTGTAAAATAGTCTTTATAAAATCGCCCTGCATTCATAGCGCACATAGCGCAGTTTAAAAATGAAGCTCAGAAAGTTAGATTTTTACGTGTCGCTTTTAATAGAAGCTATCCTACTCATTATTGAGCGCCTTTGTAATTTTGCACCTATATCAAACCTTGGGTGATATGATTTATCAGGTGCGGGAACTTCTACGAAAAACTCAGGGCTTAAATGCTCTTAAATCTGATTTTTGGACGATAGCCACCTTACAAAAAGAAAGACAAGACACTGGGTTTCATAAGTATTGCAGGTTTATAATACTTTTTTTAAAGGTTTTTAAAGGTTTTTCAATGTTGGTGTTGCTAAAACCTTACCATTTACATTCATTACCCTTAATTAAAGAACCAAAAGTGGTCTTGAGTACGTAGGATTATTTCGTGCAGGCTATATTTATTAAAGAGAGTGTTTATCTTCTATTGCAACGGAAAAGAAGACACTATAATTATGCTCCTTGTAAAGCGTTCAATGTTAAACTTTTATGTCAAAAAAGAAGGGTAATGACGAGGTCAAAGTACTCATTTTTCAGTATAGAGCGTCAGTGGTGGATGGTTACCAGAGACAATTATTCCTGTTCCCACTAGTCAATAACAATGCGAGACAGGTTTTCAACGAGCGGTGTACTCATAGGAATTCTGGCTATCAGGAATGTGAAAATTTTACAATAAATAGCCGTCAACCCATGATTTTAGTAAAGTTGAAATTATTACTGGGCAAGCTTACTCAATTCTAAAGGCAAACATATGAAAAAAAATTATCTAAATGTGCATCTGAGTCTCTCAACAGTCGCCCTTTTACTGTTAATGGGTTGCAATAAGCCATCAGAAGCTCTGCACACTTTGATCCCCACTTCGTCGAAGAGCTCAAGTGTTCCTGATAGTGAAGTGAGCCAAAATGTTCAGATAGCGTTGCTGTCGATCCCTGGCTTTGAGACGTTTGATATTGATGTTTTATCACGTAAAGGTGATGTACGGATTTCGGGTGTTGTCGATTCACAGAGCCAAATCGATGCGGCGGTTAAACTTGCCCGAGAGACTGACGGTGCCTTCACCATTAATAATCAACTTACCATAAAGCAGTAAGCTAACTGCTAAAGGCTCGATAAGTATCGCAGGCTGTCTAACTTTCATATGAAACTGACGGCAGTTACACAGAATCTGTTACATCCTCTGCGTATAAGGTACTTAGTTCGTCAGTTTTAATTAATAATGAGTGTTTATATTTTAGTCTGTCATTTTTTGTCGATTTTTTCTTCTGCGGTAAATAATCGATTTAATGGTGTTTTGCCTCTGAAAACGGTTACTTAAAATAACACCAGCGATATGCAGCAATATCAATAATAACGTTAAATTAGATAATCATTCATGAGTCTCTTCCCAGAATTATTAATCGCTTTCTTCATTTATATTGCCAGCGACCTTTTCAATACGATGTTGTTCGTGTTCGTCAATATCTTGTAACAAAGGCTGTTCTAAAAAGTCATAAAAACGCTTACCATCAGAAGTGTATACCATGACACCGCTGATGCAGGTTAATGATAACGACAGTATCAAGGCGATAACCATTGATCCACTCAATGGGTTGTAACCGATATGTTTTTTATTAAAACATTGGTGCTTGAAAACCAACATCCGAGCATATTTCAAAACCTATAAATCGCGCATATTTGGTGCCGAAAAATCACCAAACCACTCGAAGACATAGTAGTAATAAAATGTACCAGCCTGAATAGAAGTGTAAATTAGTTTTTCCTTCAGTCAGATAACTGGTGAGAAATGCGATGTCCATTGTCTAGTGAAATAACCGGATAAACAGGCCCCTTACTTTAATCGATGTACTAGTCATGATTTTAATCCCCAAACAAAGAATAATTAAAAGTTAGAGTAATACAATCTAATTTGATAATACTTTCTGATTAATGGTCCATTGGTCCCAATCGCTCTCTGGCGGTATTTTTCTAGCGATTAGGACAGGTGGACAATGGTATCTTGGGGTAAAGAGACGTTGCATTCGTGGTTTACGATGGCCTTTTTTTGGGTTGTAGTATTAGCAAGTATTTCAGATATTTCAGCCGATATTAGCTAAAGCTCAACAATATCTCATCTCGCGCAGGAAGCGGTCATTTTAGTGTTTGCTCTAATTATTCTGATTCGCTTGAATTACCGAGTATTAAAACTTCGACGTCATAATAAACAATTACAAGTTGATATGGCTTAAATGAGCGAGTTTTGGCTAAAGCAGTAGTGAACTTAGCCAAAGCGAAAAGGAAATTTGGGGAAGTGATCGCCAAACAATTTATTGTCTGGGGTTTGTCTGAAAGTGAGTCTGAGGTCGCGTGGTTTATTTTAAAGGGATTTAATAGCAAAGAAATTGCACGGTGTAGAAATTTATCCGATAAAACGGTGCGTAATTAATTATCAAGCGTTTACAAGTAATCTGGGCTTAGAGGGAGACAAGCGTTTATTTCCTGGTTTATGGATGTAATACTTTAATTTACGGAGCAGGGCTTTTACACACGGATATGTCGGCCTTCACGCATAAAGATGACACAGACATTATCATGTGTATATTATTGATTGCCTAGCTAGAGGCTATTTACGATAATGTTGAAAATGATGACTAATTATATTTAATAATAAGAATCAATACGTGTGACTATAAAACGAAATTTGAAACAATATACTAACGGAAAGAAAGTACTTAAAGCGAGCCGTAAAATTCATAAGTGGCTCATGCTTTTTATCGGTATTCAATTCGTTATTTGGTCAGTGACCGGTACGTATATGGTTTTTTTTGACATCGATTATATCCATGGTGATAGCCTAGTGGTTAATCACCAAGATAAAATCAATCCGGATGATATAGGGTATTCATTAAGTACCTTGTTTAGCGACTACCCAAATGCTGACAATATTCGCTTATCGACATTTTTACAGCAAACGGTTTATCGCTTCGTGGTCAACACTGAAAGCGGACCTGTGCAGTTTTTGCTGGATGCGGGCTCTGGCAAAAAACTTTCACCGATAACAGAGTCGAAAGCCATTGAAGCCGCTCATTATTACTCAAAATTGGGTAATGTGAAAAGTGTGGTATTAATTACTGATAACCCCCCCTTTGAACTCAATCCACGAGTATTACCTGCTTGGCGTATTAATTTTGATGATTTTGGCGCACCTTCTCTTTATTTTTCTCAATCAACCGGTGAACTTGTTGGCAAACGTCACACATTTTGGCGTTTGTTTGACTGGATGTTTCGCTTTCATGTTATGGAATATAAAGATGGAGGGGATATAGGTAACTGGCTACTATTCGTGGTGACTTTTTTTGCTATTTTAGGATGTGTATCAGGGCTAATAATGACCTATTTTTTACTTGTCAGGCCCACTAAAAAATTAGCCACATCTCATAAAAAAATATCACGAGATGTCATCTAATGAAGTGGATAAGAATATTTCATAAATGGGCATCGATCGTTGTGGGTATTCAATTTTTATTATGGTTACTCAGTGGTATTTACTTCAATTTAATGGATACGACTAAGGCCAAGGGTCGAATTTATCAGGCCAGTATCAACTACAAAAGGCCTATTGTTGATGATCGCCTAGTTGAACCTTCAATCGTGTTGTTAAAAAACCAACCCAGTGTGGCTATTGAACTAATACAAATCTTGGGTGAACCTTTTTATATGCTGACACATGAGAAAGCGCTTTATCCTCATCTTAAAAATAAATATACGTTAGTGGATGCTTACACTGCTAAAGGGTTCTTAATTAATGAACAAGTGGCAGCTGAAATCGCTAAAATTTCTTATAATGGGCCAGGGGAAATATTCAATATTAGACTGCACAACTCAACTATTCCAGACTTCCCGAAGCAGCAAAATCCCACCTGGGAAATATATTTTGATGATGTGATTGATACCAGCGTCTTTATTGAGGCGAGCTCAGGAAGAATTATTGGGCATAGTGATGGACACAAACGCTTAGCAGATATTTTCTTTATGTTGCATTTTATGGATTATAGTAACAATGGCAGCTTCAACAATATTCAGAATATGTTCTTTGCTATTGCCGCATTGTGGTTAACCTTGAGTGGATTTATTTGGACGATCCACATAGGTTTAAAAGGAAATTACAAGATTAGACATTAAGAAGGTCAGCTAGTCACTCAGATGCCTGTCAGAAGCGACATGTTTAACCTAGGCGCTGACCCAATACACTACAAGCAACGTCTTCTGGCCGCTTACATTCTATTCGCTGGCTGATGCGTCACCCAAATGACGATGTAACCCGATAAATTATCAACCAGGTGATTCACCAGCAGTTTGCGAGAGCATAGTCGCCAGCATCTAAAAGCTTTGACGCTGGGGGGATTTATCCCGCAACTTCTTTCTCTGCCGCGTGGTTCTTTGCCACTAACTTCTTTAAATTTGGCATTGCTGCAATTGTCGTAGTACGGATTTGCCCCGCGTCATACTGGACATCTGCGCTGACATCGACCATCGCATTCTTCATGCGTTGTGCGGGATCAAGGCGAGCGGTGTTAAGGAAGTCCATGATGGCAGGGCTTTGCGACCAAAGCATTCGGTTCATCACATTGCCCAGCATTGCCTGGGGATAATCTGCAGGGGTATCTGTCATCTGTATTGGAATGGCGAGGGCATTTTTTTCCTCATTGGTGTCGAACGTTGCTTCGATAAATCCGGCCACTGATGCACTGAGACAGACCAAGGGTACCTGCAGGATCGCAGGTGTGATGCGATCACCATCCCAAATTGGCGACACTGGTGAGCGTATTGCTGCGGTGGCGGTGCAATCAATAAATAACGAGTCAGCTGGCACTTCGGCGTCACCATCTAATCCGTGTAAAACGCCTGGTTCAATTAAGTTTACGCGTCCGATTTTAATCACATGTTCGATTTGTCGTAGTAAATCGACTTCGCCCTGGGATATCGTTGGATAATGAAACTTGCTTGGCAGGCTACTCTGGTCAAGCCGGAGCATATGGCCATGTTTTTCCAAATGCAGGAATATTTCGTCGCCGCTAGCTGCAGTCGCGCCAACCCGCATTTGTTCTAGCTGCCAACCTACAGTGTTGCTTGCGAACTTTGAGCCGGGCTGAGTAGAAGCACGGTTGATTAACCACGTTTCTCTGGGGCGAACCCAGCTTATATTCGACGCTTCAACACCCATGTTCATTAGCCAAACGCCAACGTCCATGGCGGTTTTTCCTCCACCCATAATGACGTAATGCTCGGGTACCTTTACATCGCTGAGCCATGCTTCGGGCAGTTTGCCAGGGGTGGTTAAACGTACCCCATCAGCGATGTCAAACTTGCGTTTATGAGTGGCAGGAACAGAGGCGGTCCAAGCACTGCCATCGACCAGTTTGCGACGAATATTTACACGGGTCTTTTTCCCAGAAATACTGGATACAATGGTGTGCTCGCCGTTAGTGCCTGCTTGATACTTAGACATAGGATAGTAACTGACGCGGCCACTTGGAATGAAACGCTCTTGCATCGCTCGTTCAAAATAGCCTAGTACTTGTGTTCCTGTAGCGAGCTTGTAAAAACCTTTGTTGGGACCAGCTGTGTCCATAAGTTCATCGCTTAGATTCATCGAATTAAGCCCATAAGTCGCGCTAGGCTGATGCAGGTTTACAAACGGGTAAGCGACATTCCAGTGCCCACCGGGCTTTGCATGCTGATCGACAAAAGTGATATGACCATCGCCATAATCGAGCAAAGATTCAGCAAAAGCTAAGCCAAGTGCGCCCGCGCCAACGATCAAGTAATCAGTGTCAATCTCATGCATGCACGTATTCCTATTTTAATTTGATTTTTGAATAGTAAGCATAAACACTATTCATGACCTATACAACAGTCCAAGAACTAGTCAATACTAATTACATTTCTTAAGAACTCCGCTGAAATAGGGGGAGCAGGGCAAAAGTCAAATAGTAAGAGGAGGCAATGCTGTATGTTCAACTACAGCTCTATAGCCCTTCCTTTATAAGTCCGTATTTTCGAACGACGTAAAATGGTCTTTTAAGACAGACACATATTGATGTCTACTTGTGTACATTATTTATTCAACACTTTGTAGCTCAGAGCGAATAATAGAGATACTGTGAATTGTTTTTAAACTTCTAAATAGTAGTCTGTTGCTTTGAGTAGGTGCATTGTTTTTGACTGTTCAGAGTTATAAATCAAGCTACTTTCGACCTAGATGGTTGACCTGAATTAAAGCCTATCCTATCGGGTATGTGAAAAAGGGTTGGCCCATTGTAATAAAAAAAGTACTCCCTTTTTTTATTACCGTTTTTTCTGTACTACTGATACCTATTCCATTTTAAATTGCCCGTTTCAGTAGGATCTTAACGCGATTTAAGGGGTGCCACTCTGGCAACTCGGCTATTTTTAGGCCCCTTAGTTAAATAAACGGGGGCTAAGTCAAAAATAGCTAACGCAGCGTTTGTCACCAAAATAAACCGCCTTAAACCCTAGCCCGCTGTTCTCAACCCGTTATTTTATGGAGGTATGGGTATTTACCGTGATGCTAAAGTATCAATTAATTCAAGTTGATGTTGATTTGTTACTCGTCACCATTTTTTCGTTGCGAGCTTCAGCCTCAGCCCAATCTTTAGGTAGCGTTTTGGCTGCCCAAAAGAATGCAATAATGGAGATTATATAAGGAACAACTAATGACGTAATAGATAAGCGTAACGCATGCACTTCTCCATATTGCTCCGTTAATGCAGAGCTTGCCAAGCCAATATAGGTTGGGCCTCCACCAAGGGCTATCAAATTTAATATTAAAAAGAATAATGCTGTCGACATGGCGCGCATGTTGATCGGTGCCAGCGTTTGAGCTGCAGCAAAACTGGGACCTAAATAAACGCCTGCCGAAATTAGATAGACCGTTATCAGTGCTAAATGAAGATATATGTTTTGTACCCAAAATGCAGCAATCAGAGCTGGGACGCCAACTATTAATACTGCGCCAGGTAGCCAACCATATGCACTTATATTTTTTTTAGCCAACTTTTCGGTGATGACGGCGCCATAGTAAGTGCCCGCACCATAGCCAACAAGGTGGACTAGGCCAAGCATTAACATCAACCAGCGAAACTTGCCGTTGCCAACGCCAGGCGCGTATTCAGGAAGAAAGCGAACAATATAATCGACTCCCCAATTAGCCACTGCATAGCCACCAAAACTGACCCAGGCAATGCCCATACACATAGCCCACCAACTAGGAATTTTGGCTAAGGTCTTTATAGACTCACCAATACTAACAGGCTCAAAGGAAATGTTGTCGCCTTCCATTTGTCCTCGTTTAGGTTCACGTACTACCAGTGCGATAATTAACGCTAAGGCCACCCCAGCGACGCCCAGAGAGATAAGCGTGCCTCGCCAACCTAGGGTCTCAACCAAGATGCCAGCTAGGATGTAGGAAAATGCGATACCAATAGGTATGCCTAGCGAGTAGATACCCAAGGCGCTTGCGCGTTTCTCTTTTGGGTATAGATCTGAAATGATAGAGTGAGAGGGAGGTGAGCCGCCTGCTTCGCCAATGCCCACACCTGTTCTGGCAATAAGCATACTTGTAAAACTATTAGCCATACCTGTAAATGCTGTAAATAAACTCCAAAAAAAGACTGAAATACTGATGATTTTTGTACGGCTATAACGGTCAGCTAACCAGGCTATTGGTATGCCAACTGTGGTGTAAAGTAAAGCGAACCCAAATCCTTTGAGAAGACCTAGTTGCCAATCTTCAAAGCCTAAGTCTGCCTTGATGCTTGGAGATAAGGCGCCCATGATTTGGCGATCGATAAAACTAAATATATAGGCTAATGTGAGAAGCCATAATACAAACGTGCGGTAGTTTTTTGTCTCGGCCATCTTTGGTTGGCTCATATAGTACCCTTAGCTTTTATTTCAAATTATAATTATTTTGAAGCTTTAATGCGCTTTTGTGGCGCACAATAAGACTAAACGCTATTCCTAATCTATACAATGGTCTTGAATGGAGGAAGTGCCGTTTTACGTAACGGACAACGAGCAGTTTGAAAGGAATGATTAAAGAAACTTGATGGTCCAAGTTTGGGAAATTCAATTATTTAAGGGGCAAATTATTATTGATAATCATCCTTCAAATGCGAGATAAAAAATATGTCATTGCCTGCTATTTTATTCAACAAAGTAGCTCAAAGCGTGTAAGTCGAAATTTAAATAATTCTACGGATAGTTTATTCTTGAAACAGCTTGTGTGATTAGGTCCACATTATCGGCTTAGCTAAGGTTTACTATTAACTAAAGCTTACCAATATTTTTTTTTGTTTCCTTGGAAAAGTTTGTTGGACATGCATTGCATGAGATTTTCAAGCAATGCATGGCCACCTGCTAATTACGTAAGTCTAATATTGCTTAAAACTTATGTTGGCCGTTAAAATTTGTAAACTTTTATCCTTTCTTCCATGTCAAAGGCTATTTGTGAAAGTTGTAAACTAGAAGCGGATAATTGTTCTGCACCCACCACAGTTTCTCTGGCTTGAGTATCGATACTTGCCACGTTATTATTAATGCTTTGGATGACCGAACTCTGTTCTTTTGTGGATGTAGCTATAACGCCAGTAACATCGTCAACAGACTTAATACTTTCAACTATTTTTGCCAATACTACAGAGATTTGTTGTGCATTTGTGACTGCTTCTCTGGCTTGATGGTTACCACTTTCAATACTCGAAAATGCTTTTTGTGAACTGGTTTTTAATACATCTACGACATTTGATATTTCTTGGGTAGATTGTTGTGTGCGTTTCGCTAGGGTGCGCACTTCGTCTGCGACTACTGCAAAACCCCTACCCTGTTCACCGGCTCTGGCCGCTTCTATAGCGGCATTTAATGCAAGTAGATTAGTTTGATCAGCCACTGATTTAATCACGTCTACCATACCTAAAATATCATTTACGCGGCTGTTTAATTCTGTGATTGTTTCACCCACCTTGGCAACTTCTATAGCCGTTTGAGAAATGCCTTGCATTGATGTTTTGACTGCGTCTTCGCCGTTAATTGTTTCTTTTGCTGCGCGCTCTGCACCATCGGATGCAACTAACATATTTTCCGTCACTGATTTTATGCTAACGCTCATTTCCTCTGTGGCACTGGCTATGCTGGAAATGTCTGCTTGTAGTTGTGTAAGATTTGTTTTGCTTTGTTCTGTTGCGCTGGCAGCTTGCTCTGTCGCTTTTCCCATTTGATGAGCGTTTTCTTGAAAATTAATAAAGTCAGTTCTGATATTAGTAAAGGTTACATTCATTAATTTTGCTATTCCACCAAGTTCATCTTCGGTGATTATTTCAACCGTATCAGTTAGATCTTTTTCTGAATCTACTTTTGTCATAAACCTATTGATCTCGAAAGATTGTGACGATCTAAGTCTGATAGTACTAAATACTGCATATGTCAACGCTAAAATCAAAATCAGCAATAAAGATTCAAATATAATGACTCTAAATCTAGAGCTGACATTATCTTGAGCATATAAATCTGTTTCATTTAATAGTGTTTGTTCTGTGGTTTTTAACTTATCGATACGAGCTGTTGCGGCTTTAAACCAGTCATTTGGCTCTACATTAAAGTCACTTTCAGAGTTTTCTGCAATAACTCTATAACGCTGTACTTCACGATTTTCATTAGATTGAACAAACCGATCCAATACTTTTTTATAATCTAGTGTGGCAACAGTGTAGGCTGATTTAATGTAGGTTTCCTGTTTCGTAACGAGTTCAATGTAGCGAGAAAATAATGCTGAGGTGAATTTTCCGCTAGCAAATACGTTGTTCAGAACGGCACGTTCGATACCTGCTTGTTCTTTGGCATAAGCGATATTGTAAAGGGTGAGAAATCTTTCTGATGAACTGGATTCTTCAAGCTCAGATGCCAAATGACCATTTAAGTCCAAAATAAGCAAATTATTACCTGTGTAATAACGAAGTACATTTGGCAATGGGATACTTAACGAGTCTACTTGCTGACGGATGGTTTGTAATTGTCGCAAATCATTGAAGAGTTGTTGAGTTATTTTGTTGGTATGTTCATGGTAATTGGTATCGACCATGAACGCTTTCAGGTTGTTTACTTCTCTGTCAGTTTTTGCTCTTTGATTCCTAAGTCTAGAAGTAAAAATAGTACCATTTGAACCAATATATCCCGCAGACATGCCACGTTCTTTTTGTAATTCATGCACAAGCTTATTTGTGAAAGTGACTAACTCAACATCAGCAATGGTTTCTTTTGCTTGGTTAAGTAGATAATAGGCTCTAAAAATATCAGTCGTGATATATATGATTAAAACGGCAGCAGGGACAAGCGTTAACACAGACAGGTATTTAGAAAGCCAAAGTTTCATGTTTTCTTATCGGAGATTAAATTTGTTTACAATTCTACAAAATTAGTAGCAATAAAATCAAATGTTTTAATCTATGCAAAATAAAATTAACATCCATTTATTTTCAATAAAGTTCATTAAAAACAGAGTGTTGGGTCTGTTATCAAACTGTCAGATAACTCAAAGTGTTAGACTAAAGTACTAGAGGAATCGATTGAGACACCATACGAATAATGATTTCCCAATCGATTTTCCAATTGTTATTCGATCAGTTCAAAAGTTAAGCCAGCATGATTTTCTAAGCGTGAGATTAGCTTAGAGCCAAAAATACTGGCTGGTGTCCAAAAACCACCTAACACTTTATCTTTGCTTATATCTTGAGCTAAACATGCAGCCGCTTGTCCTAACATCTTAGCAGTAGAGCCATAACCTGGATCTTGATCGCCTGTTACTTTGCAGCGAATTTCTTGGCCACTATCGGTTTTGCCATAAAAACGTAAATCATAAAAACCTTTTTCCTGAGCATCTAGGCTTGGGCCTTCACCGGGCTTAGGTAAAATAAACCGCTCCATTGCCCAACGTGTAGGCGGGATGACCGCAGCCATGGCAAAGCTTCCTAATCCCATTCCGACCCCAGCAGCTATGCCACTGCCCATTATCCCTTTACCAGTTAACATAGCTTCGTTGTAATCAAAATGTTGACTGTAGCCATCTTCAACTAACGTATTACTTCTATGTACAATTCGGGTGTTAATGACCGCCATCACAAAAGGTGCTACCCAACTGTTAAAATCGTTATCAAATTGTGGGCGATTCATATTATTTTGGCGCACAGTATTGCCATGATCTGGCGGGCAAATCGCGTAAGGATTAGCTAAAACTTTGCGCAGGGCTGGGTTGCTGGCCACTTCTTTAAATATATTGGTCATACTCGCCACAGTACCACCTGATGCTGCACCCTTCATTTTTTTGACCCGCATTTTGATACTACTGCAAGTCTGGCCAAATTTCTGCTTTGCATGTTGTTGTAAAAAGTACACCCCTAAGTCAGAGGGGACAGAGTCAAAACCACAACTATTGACAATACGTGCACCACTAATTTTGGCCGCTTCTTCATAACTTTCTAACATTTTGGCTATCCATTGCACCTCACCGGTTAAGTCACAATAGTCTGTGCCCAAAGCCACACATATTTTCACTAATGGCTCACCATATAGTGCATAAGGTCCAACTGTTGAAATAACCACTCGGGTAGACTTACACAATGAACGTAAGCTGTCTTCATCTGCTGCATCGGCAATTACAATATCAAGTGTTTCTCCTGCTGCACCTAAAGATAATTTTAATTCATTTAATTTACTTTGCGAGCGTCCGGCAATCGCCCATTTAAGCTCGCCTTCAACGGCAAACTGAGCAAGCATGTATCGAGTTAATATTTGCCCAACAAAGCTGGTGGCACCAAAAATTATAATATCAAACTTAAGGGGAGTGTTTTGCATAGTCGTTTTGCCTCTGAGGTAATCATCTTGGTTTATTTCACCGCATTCAAATTTGTGATGCCGTAACAACGATTTAAAATCTTATACTTAATCTATCAGAATAAATTCACTTTAGGGCGAAACATAATGAGCAAAATATATAATGTAACCGAAATTTGGATTGAAAAGGCCAATGTGGTCAATACTAAAATTGTTGAAAAGACATTAGACAGCACTCAATTAAGTACCGATGAAGTGTTGCTTGCAACCGACTCCTTTGGTTTTTCAGCAAACAATGTCACGTATTCTATTTTTGGGGATAAGATGGGATATTGGGGTTTCTTCCCGGCTGATGAGACGTGGGGCATTGTTCCTATGTGGGGGTTTGCCACTGTGCTTGAGTCAAATCATGCTGAGGTAAACGTAGGCGAAAAGGTATATGGTTATTTGCCTATGGCTTCGCATTTAGTGATTACTGCAGGTAAAACTTCCTCTACTCATTTTTTTGATATCAGTGAAAAGCGTAAAAGTATTTCACCTGTTTATGACAATTATGTGCGAACTGCCACTGATCCCGGTTATCAAGTTTTGAGAGAAGCATGGCAGTTAAATTATCGGCCTCTATTTATGACTTCTTTTGTGTTAGATGATTATGTCGGTGAAGGTTTAGTCGCTTCCGAGAAATTAGTTACACAAGTGATATTAACCAGTGCCTCCAGTAAAACGGCTTATGGTGCCGCTCACTTGTTGATGAAACACAAAAAAGAAAGAGGGTTAAATTATCAAGTGATTGGTTTAACGTCTGCTAATAACAAAACCTTTACCCAGGATTTAGACTGTTATGACCAAGTACTTAGCTATGATGAAATGCTTAAACTTGGCCAAGACAACAATAGCTGGGTATTAGATTTTGCAGGTAACAAGAGTTTGCTATTGAATTTACAAAAACAGTTTGCTGACAATCTTGGCAAGTTAGTTTTAATCGGCTCAACCGATGTGGATGCGCAGCAAGATAAACCAGAGGGGCATTTAGACAGTGAGTTTTTCTTTGCCCCTAGCCAAGTGAAAAAACGCTCTGGTGAATGGGGACATGCTGGTTTTGCTGAACGTTATGCAAAAGCTTGGCATAATTTTGCCATTCATATGAATGACAAAGTCTCAGTGGCAGAATACACAGGAGCCCAGGCAATTGAAGCGCTTTATCACACTGGTCTTAAGAATAACCTAAATAACTTGGAAATTAATGTACTGAAGTTTTAAGTTAATTAACATTTTTTATATGGGCGTGCCAGATATGGCAGTGCCCAATAATACTCATTCTACAGCCAGAAAAAATAGCAGACCGTTTTATTAACTGCGTGGAATTCTTATACTATCAGCCACAATTTCATAAACTACACCGGGTTTCAGCATCTCGGTTTCGCTTTTTAGGTCGGTTTTAAAATGAGCCGCTTGTTTTGGGCTGATGAATTTTTGTACTAATTTACCTGCTAAGGTAACGGTTTTACCACTGCTGTTTGTTGGAATAAAGAATCCATAATCGCGGAAAGAAACCCGTAAAATATGTTGGTCTTGTTGCGCTATAAAGAAACACCCTTTCTTTTGACACACTTTGGCGATCCTAGCTTCTACTTGAAATGGCTTTGTTAAGTGTGAAGCGGGATCAGTTACTAGACTTGCCATACTCAGTTTAGGGAGTGAATGGTCAAGTTTTACGCCAAAGGTTTCATTTTGTGAGTCCTGTATGACTGGCTCTGATAGTCTCAATGTTTCTGCGTTCACAGCGAGTGTGAGGGCAAGGCCAATTAAAATAACGAACCTGTGTTTCATCTATTACCCCTTAAATCTGTTTTATAAAAAATTATAGCAACTTAAATCTACAAATTTTGATGGGACCAGTCGGCTAACTCTTGGATAGCAATGAGTTTAGTCTTTAGACTCCAACCACGCCCTTCAACTTTGTAAATATTGAGTTTATGGAGATGCTCTAATTTAGTTAATACCCAGCC